>OGQI01000465.1_pt1 | contig 32579 bp, 31 predicted proteins | sample 1553171 | NCBI WGS metagenome assembly OGQI01 (sample SAMEA2579988, study PRJEB22360) | human gut metagenome | biome: human gut; feature: human-associated habitat; material: faeces | place: Denmark | collected 2008/2010
GCGTATTCTCTGGCAAAATCCCCCAGCTCGCCTATGGGCGAGTATTTTTTGAGTATTACCTCCCCTTCCCTGTCCGTGAATATCTCAAGGGGGTCGCCCTCCCGTATACGCAGCGTCCTCCGTATCTCTTTGGGTATAACTACCCTGCCCAGCTCGTCTATTCGCCTCACTATTCCTGTCGCTTTCATGGTTCCTCCTGTGGTGTGGTAATCTTTGCTTTGTTTTCATAGTATCCGCAGCTTTTCCAAGGGTATGCAAGACTTTGCCATGGTGGATTTTGCCATGTTTTCACAACTCAGCGCCCGCGCTTGTGCTATAATGAAGGCAGAATAATGCACGGAGGTCTAACGTATGGCAGGGGATACCGTTCGCCTTTACACCCGGCAAAACGACAAGACGCTGCTGATGCTTGAGCACGGCGGCAGGATACTTAACCAGCGCGTATATGTACAGTTCCACTTCGGAGACATGGCAAAGCACTATCTCGACTGCTATGACTGGTTCGCCCGCGAGGCTGCAAAGCTCGTGCCTAAGCCCGATTATGCGGAGCTTCCCATATGGTGCGCAGTTGAGGCCGGCCGCTGCCTGCCCCCCGAACCCGGCACCGTAGTATACGTGGTAGATATCCCGAAGGAAAAAGTGATATACTTCGACGACGGCAAGTGGGACTATGTTTTGAACCACCACTACCTGCCAGCCTCGCCCGATGACGAAAAGGCCTACAAGAAGCACCTTGCCGACTGCGGCTTTACTAACGGCTTTGAGTTTTTTGAGGGACGCTACGCCAATAAATTTCCGTACGAGATGCGCCGCATAGAAGAAAGCTGGAGCCGGGTGTTCGATGTGAACATGGCCTCCCCTACCCTCTGCGGCAACATATGGGAAATACCAAAAGAAAGCATAGTCCGCATAGTGCGGCCCGGCGAACGGGTCACAGAATAACATATATATAAAGGAGTACACAATGGAACTCAATACTGCACTGCAAAAGCTCAAAGAATACGAAAAGCGAAGCTTTGCCCTGTACCATGCTTCAGGGCTCATGTACTATGACGGCGACTTCGCGGCGTATCAGCAGCTTTGCAGCGAGGCGGACAGCGTATGGCACGATGCCAAGGCCACCAAATGAGATACCACACCTCTTTTTTTCTCGCAGATGGTTCATATCAGTTGACATCATACCATCAGTTGACAAGAGCACTGCCTATTGACAATTCTCTCCGGCGATATTATAGTAAAAGCCAATGATACATTCTATTTATCGAATTTGCAAATCATCTCGTTTCATCAAATTCACTAAGAAAGAAGGTTACTTATGAATATATTTCTGGATGTTCTCCAGGATACCGTATCAGACAGCCTGCATATGCTGCCTTTTTTATTTGCGGCATTTCTGCTGATCGAGACTCTGGAACATTACTCAACAACATTTATCAATCAGACACTGATAAAGATTAATAAAGCGGGTCCGTTAGCCGGTGCTATCCTTGGCTGTATCCCACAGTGCGGATTCTCCGTTATGTCTGCGAATCTGTATTCCAGCGGTGTCGTATCCCTGGGTACGATGCTTGCTGTCTTTCTGGCGACTTCCGATGAAGCGATCCTGCTTCTGCTCGGTCACCCGGAAAGCGCAGGAAGTATCTGGACACTGTTGACAGCTAAACTGCTCATCGCTGTAATTGCCGGTTATATCACAGATTTGTTTCTGGCGAAGCGAATCTCCACACCAAAGCACTTCGGTGATCTCTGCGACCACTGTGGCTGCCATGAGCATCACGGCATTGTACTTCCGGCATTCAAGCATACACTGAAGCTTTTTGCATACATTTTTGTATTCTCAGGCTTATTGAATCTGATTATTGCTTATGCAGATCTGCATACACTTTCAACCATTCTGTTAAGCGGGAGCCTGTTGCAGCCATTTCTAGCCGCACTGATCGGATTTATTCCAAACTGTGCAGCATCCGTAGTACTGACAGAATTATACCTTAGTGGAACACTGTCTTTTGCTTCTGTCGTTGCTGGTCTCTGCACCAATGCAGGTGTCGGACTCGTTGTCCTGTTCGAAGTCGATAAAAATCGTAAAGAAGACCTTAAAATCGTAGGTCTCCTTTACTTCTTTGCAGTAGCAGCCGGACTGATCCTCTCTATTTTTTAAGAGGCTGTCCGGTCATCTGCTCATGTTCACTTTTAATCTCATGATATAATCTTACAGAATCCCATTCCTGATTCACCGGTGTCAGCACCGCTTTTAACGGTATATGCACTCTTTCTTTGCGCAGATAATTAAGCAGCAGATCCATCTGCCTGCCAAGCTGGCACATCACCAGCATCTCATCGTCAAAACTTTCCAAAACTTCCTGTTTACAATCGCCATCCGGTACTTCCGACGATGCCTCAAAAAGAGTACGGATTGCTCTTCCGTAGTCTTCTTTAGCAACCATCTTTACTCTTATCCCATGCATTCCGCAAAATGCCTGGATCTTATTCTTTCTCTTTCTATCCGTAAAATTATAAATCAATATCGTAGGTTTTACTGACATACCGCTGTCTCCAATGCAATCTCCATCATCTGTCTGAATCCATTCTGTCGTTCTTCGGCACTGAGCGATTCTCCATTTACGATCGAATCCGATACGGTAAATATTCCCAGTGCTTTCACCCCAGCCCGTGCTGCCTCACAGTATAATGCATAGCTCTCCATCTCTATGCCAAGCACGCCAAGCTCTGCCCAACGTTTCCATTCCGGAGTCTCTGTATAAAACAAATCCGAAGACAATACATTGCCCACATGACTGACTGCATGCAATCGGTCAGCAGCTTCTTTTGCTGTACTTAAAAGACCGAAATCCGCGATCGCACTGAATGTGCCCGGCAGCTGATACTGATGTGCATAATTACTGTCTGTGCAGGATGCCTGCGCCATGATAATATCTCCCAACAGAATATCTCCCCGTATTGCTCCACAGGAACCAATCCGAATCAGATTCTTCACTCCATATACGTGGATCAACTCATGACTGTATATTCCCATGGAAGGCATTCCCATACCTGTCCCCATAACAGAAATGCGCTTTCCTTTATATGTTCCGGTATATCCAAACATATTCCGGACTGAATTAAACTGAACCAAGTCTTCCAGATAGGTTTCTGCAATGAACTTCGCCCGGAGCGGATCTCCCGGAAGCAGAATTGTCTCCGCAATATCGCCTGGATTTGCTGTATTATGTGGTGTAGCCATAATTATACCTCCCTGTGTTAAATCAACTATAGTATACCACAGAAGGATTAATCCAGTCCTGCTCTTTCCCGAAATTCTTCGATTGAATCCATGTCGGCTACATGCTAAAATCTATTCAGAACATTTTGGAGGTCACAACATTATGAATGCAAATCATTTTATAATAAAGCATGCTTCCCAGGAAGATATCCCGGCTCTCACAGCCGTTGAAAGGGAATGCTTCCCGGCTGCAGAAGCAGCATCCGAAGAAGAGATCGCCGCCAGAGTACATGCATATGGAAAGCATTTCTGGCTTCTCTTTGAAGGCAAGAAGCTGATTGCTTTTGTGGATGGTATGACAACTGATCAGGCTGATCTGACCGATGACATGTATGCGGATGCAAGCCTGCATGACGAGAATGGCGCATGGCAGATGATCTTCGGTGTGAATACGATCCCTTCCTATCGCAGACAGGGACACGCAGGTCTTCTAATCCGCCAGGCAATCGAAGATGCCAGAACCCAGAGACGTAAAGGTCTCGTTCTCACATGCAAAGAAGCATTGATTCATTATTACGCCAGCTTTGGATTTGAAAATGAAGGTATCTCTGAATCAGTACACGGTAATGTCACCTGGTATCAGATGCGTCTGACATTTCCTGAAAAATAACTGCTATCAGTTTTCACACGGAGGTCTCTCATGAAAGAAAAAATCGGCATCACAGCCTGCTCTGATCCCATGAAGCCTGAATTTCAGTCCAATATGGATCGGCTGTGCGCTATTTTAAGTGATGTTGGATATGAACCAGTCATCAGTAATTGTATATATCCTAAAATATATCCCGAAGCATATGGTCTTCACGGCACAGGAGCAGAACGCGCTGCGGAATTAATGAAACTATATACAGATCCTGCGATTACATCAATCTTCGACATATCCGGTGGGGATATGTCCAATGAACTGTTGCCTTATCTGGATTTTGAAGTAATCCGAAGCTCTGAAAAAAAGTTTTACGGATACAGTGATCTGACTACGATTTTAAATGCTATTTATACAAAAACAGGCAAAGAAGCAGTTCTTTATCAAATCCGCAACCTTCTTTATCGACACAGTGAGGTGCAGCGCCGCGATTTTATCAACACACTGCAAAAGAATGGTAATGATCTCTATGATCTGGATTATCATTTCATCCAGGGTACTGCTATGGAAGGTGTTATGATCGGCGGTAATATCCGCTGCTTTCTGAAGCTTGCCGGAACCGAATATATGCCGGATCTTCACAATAAGATTCTGCTTCTGGAAGCACTGAATACGAGCGTCCCACAGCTCATCACCTTCTTAAGCCAACTAAAGCAGCTTCATGCATTTGATCTGGTGAATGGCATTCTGCTTGGGACATTTACCAGGATGGAAAAAGAGCAGGTGCAGCCAGATGCAGTCACTCTGGTCAAGGAATTTGCCGGATCAGAACTTCCGATTGCAAAGACCGCTTACATCGGGCACGGTCCGGATTCCAAGGGCGCCGTCATTGGCAGATATTACCGCTTCTAAGATTTTACTAACACCAAAACCAATTATAACAACTATCACGCGAATACTACAAAGGAGACTACACTATGAAAATTACCATGTTAGGAACAGGCAATGCCCTGGTAACGGAGTGTTACAACACCTGTTTTGTATTAGAAGATGAAGGAAAATATTTTATGATAGACGGAGGCGGCGGCAACGAAGTGCTCAAGCAGTTGAAGCGTGCCGGGCTGAACTGGATGGATATGCGCGATATCTTTGTCACGCACAAGCATATCGACCACATTCTCGGCATCGTCTGGATGATGCGCCTGATCTGTCAGAATATGAATAAAGGAACTTACGAGGGTGATGCATTTATTTATGGGCACGATGAAGTGATCGCACTTCTAAAAGATATGGCAGAGAAATTATTACAGCCAAAGCAGATAAAAATGATTGGGGATCGTCTGCATCTGATCACAGTTCATGACGGTCAGACCAGAAAAATCATGGACAGAGATGTTACATTTTTCGATATTCATTCTACCAAAGCGAAGCAATATGGCTTCACCCTTGATATGGGCAATGGAGACAAATTCACCTGTTGCGGTGATGAACCATATAACGATGCAGAACGCCCTTATGCAGAGAACAGCAAGTGGCTGCTGCACGAAGCATTCTGTCTCTACAGCCAGGCAGACCGTTTTTCGCCGTATGAGAAACACCATTCTACGGTAAAGGATGCCTGTGAGCTTGCCGAAGAATTACATGTACCAAACCTCCTCCTTTACCATACAGAGGATAAAAATATTACCCATAGAAAAGAATTATATACCGCGGAAGGAATCGAGTATTACCACGGTAATCTCTACATTCCGGAAGATCTGGAAACAATAGAATTATAAGAAATTATAAGATCTGATGGAATCCACTGATATACCAGATCTACTTTCATGTATACCAGGGCAGGATCACACTCCTGCCCCGGTACGGGATGGTATAGCAAGCTATGCGAAACGTCATTTTGTGATGCCAGGGTCTAAAGGTCTAACTCCTTATGCAGTTGCCGGAAGTACACGTGACAGGAATGTCTGTGTTCTTCTCTCTTTTGGTGCAGTGAAGATCAGTTCCGGCTTTCCTTCTTCTACCACATAACCATCTGCCATGAAGATCACTCTGTCTGCTACATCTCTGGCAAATCCCATTTCATGTGTTACCACAAGCATCGTCATTCCTTCTTTTGCAAGTGCTTTCATAACATCCAGCACATCTCCCACAAGCTCTGGATCCAATGCTGATGTAGGTTCATCAAAAAGCAGTGCCTTTGGTTCCATGGCAAGTGCTCTGGCGATTGCCACACGCTGCTGCTGTCCACCGGAAAGTGTATGCGGATACACATCTGCCTTATCCTTAAGTCCTACCTTATCCAGAAGTTCCAACGCTTTTTCTCGCGCTTCCGCTTTATTCATATGCTTCGTAAGAATCGGTGCGATCATCACATTTTCCGCCACTGTCTTTAGTGGAAACAGATTAAACTTCTGAAATACCATGCCGACCTCTTCACGGAATTTACGGATATCACAATTTTTATCCAGAAGATCACGTCCTTCATACTGAACGGTTCCTCCCGTTGGCATTTCAAGCTGATTAATACATCTTAAAAATGTGCTTTTCCCGGATCCGGATGGTCCAATAATGCATACTACTTCGCCTTCTTCAATATCCAGATTAATATCTTTTAATACTTCCAGGTTTCCGAATTTCTTTGATAAATGGTTAATTTTAATCATATCACTGCCTCCTGTTCTGTGTACTGTTCTGAACGATAACTATGCATGCATCTTCCGTTCAATCTGTTTCTGAGCTATGATCAAGACGGAAAGGATTACCAGATAAAATGCTGCCAGCGCTGTATATGTAGGAATCGCTTTGAAACTCAGTGCCGCATATGCCTGTGCCTGATGCGTGATCTCATTTACTGCGATTGCGGACAACAGTGCCGTATCCTTTACCGACGTAATAAACTGGTTAAAAAGTGCCGGAAGTACCGCTTTAAATGCCGGAGGAATAACCAGATGGAGCATCGTCTGTGAACTGGTCAGTCCAAGTGATGCACCTGCTTCTTTCTGCCCCGGATCAATTCCCATCAGCGCGCCTTTAACAATTTCGGAAATAAATGCTCCTGAGTTCAGGGCAATGACTCCGATACCGACTACTGTACTGCTGATATCCACTCCCATAAGCTTCGGAATTACAAAATATCCATATACCGCCTGCACCATCAGCGGTGTTGCCCGAATAATCCAGATATATACTTCTGCAATTGCCTTTCCGATTTTATATTTTGACTGGAGCAGGTATCCGCACAGGCTTCCTACAAGGAAGCCTATGCCGATACCGACCACAGCGATTAATATCGTAAGTTTTAATCCGTCAAACATCATCGGGAGTAAAACATCCAAAAATTTCATATCCATATACCATCCATCCCATCTGTCATTTTACTATATCTGTGCTGTGTGCCTATTCACACCATTTTGCATACAGCTCATCGGTTGTTCCATTTTCAATCAGAAGCTTTACTGCGGCATTAATCTCATCGTAATATTTACAATCTTTGGAGATTGCCACACAATATGGAGCCTGACCCTGATTAAATTCATCACCAACTACTTCCAGCTTGCTGTCCGGTGTAGTCTTAATATAGAAGCTTGCGCCAGGACCGTCCTGAATAACTGCGTCTACCTTGCCCTGTTCCAGAGATTCATAAGCTGTAGTGATCGTATCATGAACTTCCAGCTCTGCATCACTCAGATTCTTAGAAGCATATGTGTGAGAAGCGGTTCCTTTTTCTACAGCAACTTTCTTGCCTTTCAGGTCATCCACACTCTTGATTCCTTCATCGTTATCTTTATTTACCATGACAACCTGACCGGAATCACAATAAATCTCTGAGAAATTCATAACTTCTTTTCTCTCATCTGTTGCACATAATGCTGCAGCTCCCATATCCAGCTTTCCTTCTGCCAGCGAAGTTGTCAGCGCCGAATAATCCATCGCCTGTACTCCTCCGTCAATCTCAAATCCCAGGATATCCTGCAGATTCTGTATAAGATCCAGATCATATCCGATCAATGTCTTACCATCTTCATCATAATAAGAAAATGGTCCAAAGAGTCCGGATGTACCGACCTTTAATGTAACTCCATCCAAACTTCCTTTGATATCGTCTTCTGACAATTCTTTCTTTGTTTCAGAGGAGCTGCCGGATGAATCCTCACTTTCTTTACTTCCACAGCCAACACCAAGCATTGTTACCATAGTTGCACACATCAAAACTGCTACAATTTTTCTTTTCATAATCCCGTTCCTCCTTGTTATCCATTCAGTTCTGTAACGACGAAAGGCGCTGCAGATAACTGCAACGCCCCTGTTGATTCGTGTTTGTTTTTTGAACTTGTGACTATTCTAATCGCATTTCCACTCTTCGTCAATCCACAATTATTTCCAAAATCATCACTTTTAAAACTATGATTTTTTTGTATTATTTTTACAATTCAACATTTCATTTTCACAATTCTTACAATTTTATTTAATTTTCTGTATATTATTTTATCTTATTTTGCCATTACATTTTCTAATGTTTAATTTTTCACATATATATTCCTATTCTGTTTTTGCAAAATATTCCTGCGCATTCACCTGTACTTCTCCTGCCTGTGCACGCACATACTGGCCATCTGCCATCTGAATACGCGCTTTTACATTATCTGCCATCAGGATATCAAACATCTCAAGAACACGTGCTTTCAGGTCCGGATCCAGCACCGGTGTTGCTGCCTCCACACGGTGAATTGTGTTGCGTGTCATAAAGTCTGCTGATGCAATATACACTTCGTTCTGCCCAAAAATGTAGATGCGCGAGTGTTCCAGGTAGCGTCCTACAATACTTCTGACGATAATATTCTCCGTATATCCCGGCACACCTGCAATCAGACAGCAGCTTCCTCTCACGATCAGTTCAATTTTAACACCCGCCTGCGATGCCATGATCAGCTTGTCGATGATACATTTATCCGTCAAAGAATTCATCTTCGCGCCTACATACGCCGGCTCTCCTTCTCTCGCAAAGGCAATCTGCTCATCGATCTTATCCAGAATCTTATTGCGCAGACATTTTGGAGCTACCATCAAAAGCTCTGTCTCTGGCATCACCTGTCCCATGCTAAGATGCTGAAACACCTCATTAGTCTCCTCACCGATTCCCTGATCTGCCGTCATCAGAGACAGGTCTGTATAAAGCTTCGCAGTCTTTTCATTATAATTACCCGTCCCGATCTGTGTTATATAAGAAATGTGTCCCTCATGCATCCTTGTGATCAGGCACAATTTTGAATGCACCTTCAATTTGTCCAAGCCGTACAGAATACGGCATCCGGCATCTTCCAACCTTCTGGACCAACCGATATTATTCTTCTCATCAAACCTCGCACGCAGCTCTACAAGCACCAGTACTTCCTTGCCATTTTCCGCTGCACGGATCAGAGCTTCTACGACCTTACTGTCATTTGCCACCCGATACAGCGTCATTTTCAGAGATACAACCTCCGGATCTTCCGCCGCCTCATACAATAATCTCAGGAACGGATTCATACTTTCATATGGGAAGAATAACAGACGGTCTTTCTCCTGGACCTGTGGAATCATCTTCTCATCCATGTGGATATCTGCCGGGACACGTGGCGTGTATTTCGGATAAAAGAGGTCCCGCTTTCCACGCAGCAGATCTCGTATCTCAGAAAAGAAAGAGAAGTCTAACGGTGCTTCTGAATGAAACATCTGCTTCTTCTTAAGCCCCAGATATTTGCCCAGACGGTTCAGCACGACATCATCCATCAGACGGCTATACTCCAGTTTGATCGGACATAACTTCTTTCTGCGCTTTACCATCTGTTCCATCAGCTGTCTGAAATCGGTATCGTCATCATACATTTCCTCATCCAGTTCAATATCCGCATTACGGATAATACGTATCAGTGACTTGCTCTTAACACGGTAATGTTCAAAGATCTGCGGAATATAATGCAGGATCAGTTCTTCCATCAGCATATACCGGTTCTCATGCCCCGGGATCTTTACCATTCTCGGAAATACTTCCATATTGCACGGTACGATTCCAAGCTTTTCATGTCCTTTCTTTTCTAGCACAACTACCGCATGGATATCTTTATTCTTCAGAAACGGAAATGGCTGTTTCTTACCAACAATCTGCGGCGACAGGAGCGGATGCACTTCCTCTGCAAAATATGTATCCAGAAACCGGATATCTTCCTTCGCCATATCTGCATAATTACAAATCTCTATCTGCTGCTTCTCCATCTCATGCAGAAGCGCCTGATAAGCCTCATCCTTGCGCGCTGTCAGATGACAAACCTGCTCATAGATTGCAAGCAGCTGTTCCTCACAGGTCATTCCTGTTTTGTTATCCTTGATCTTCTGCGACAGATGCATCTGATCATACAGCGATCCGCACCGTACCATAAAAAATTCATCCAGATTACTCTGAAAAATAGAGAGGAATGACAGTCTTTCACAAAATGGATTCCCGACATCCTCTGCTTCCTCCAGAACTCGCGTATTAAATTTCAGCCAGGATAATTCCCGGTTATCATATACCATAGGATCCGTCATAATCTTATTCTCCCTTTTCCCAATTAATTCCAGAAACCATTCAAAGATTCGAACTTTCACTGTATTTCCTCTTTATCTTCATCCCGAGACAGGATTGCATGATACAAATACCCTTCTCTCACGCCATATTTGCTGACAACAATCCTCTCACTGCCCGCCTTCTCCAGAATACTCTTCATCACCAGCATTCCCGGAATAATTGTATGCACTCGTTCCGGACAGATTTTCAGGATCATATTCTGAATCTGCTTTTGTTTATTTGTTGCCATCTGAAAAATTTCTTCCAGCTGATTCCTGGTAATACACCGATTTTTCTCCTCCAGATGATAATATAGACTAACCAGTTTCATGAGGGCACGCACGGTACCTCCCACACCGATAATATCTTTATTTTTCGTCTGTCTTGCCAATACCCTGCATCCAAACAGATCATCCAGTTCCTTCTGAACTTTTTCTCCCATGGCCGCCAATTCCTTTTTCTTCGGAATGATCTTCTCCACAAATTGATTATATAAATTCAAAGACCCAATTCCCGCACTTTCAATGGTACATGGTTTTCTATTCTCAAATGTCACAAGCTCCGTGCTTCCTCCACCAATATCAAAGATCATGCCTGTATCAATATAAATGTTGTACATAACTCCATAAAAATCGCAGAGTGCTTCTTCGTGCCCTGAAAGTACCTTGATCTGGTATCCGGTCTCCCGGAACAGCTCCATAACTACTTCATTGGAATTATCAATATTACGGAGTGATGCTGTCGCAAATACCTCCGTGCGGTCAATCTCAAACTGCTCCAAAATAGATCGGAACTTGTTCAATGCGGCTGCCGCACACAGCACACCGTCTTTTTCCATTCGATGATGGGAAATATAACTCGCCAGACCTGTTGTTTCCTTTGATGTGAAAAGCTGTCTGAAATTCTTTCCTTCCGTCTGGTACACCGACAACCGGATCGTGTTCGATCCCACATCTACCACTGCACATTTCATACCTATCTATCCTCTTTACCTTTTTGCTCTTAGTATATCCAGCCTGATTCTTCCTATCTATCTTCCTCTCGTTAAATAAGATTAAATCCATGTAAAGTGCAGGCACGACTGCTGCACGGCGGTTTATTTTATCTTGTACTCTGCATTTTCGCGGCCAAATGTGATAGAATAATAGAAATAAATTCATCATCCCACAAAGGAAAGGAGCATAATATACATGAAATTTCATATGCCAGTAAAAGTATATTGCGAACACGATTGTGTAAAAACTCACAGTGACGAATGGACCGCTCTCGGACACAAAGCCCTGATCGTAACCGGACGCAGTTCCGCGAAAAACGGAGCTCTTGCTGATGTGACTGATTCATTAAATGCACATCAGATCTCCTACTGTATCTTCGACCATACCGAGGAGAATCCTTCAATAGAAATGGTTATGCAGGTACGCGACATGGGTATCCGCGAAAATGTCGACTTCGTCATCGGTATCGGCGGAGGGTCTCCAATGGATGCAGCCAAAGCAATTGCCCTTATGATCTATCACAAAGATAAGGATGCCGACTATCTCTATCAGCAGGGAGACAGCACCGCGCTTCCAATCGTAGAAGTTCCTACAACCTGCGGAACCGGTTCTGAGGTAACACCGATTTCCGTGCTGACAATCCACGCCAAGCGCACCAAGTCCAGCATCCCACACCGTATCTTTCCACAGTATGCATTAGTGGATGGCAAATATCTGGCAAGCGCACCTAAGAAGATCCTGGTAAATACATCTGTAGATTCACTTGGTCATCTTATTGAAAGCTATATCAATCTTGGTGCAAGCCCGTTTAGCCGCATGATCTCAGAATATGGTATGGCACTCTGGAAAGATGTAAAACCTGCCCTTCTGAGTGATCATGTAACAGATGAAGACCGTGACCGCATGATGCTCACCTCCACACTTGCAGGTATGGCAATCACCCATGCCGGCACAACCCTACCACATGGTTTAAGCTATTTTCTCACTTACGAGATGCATATTCCACATGGACAGGCTGTGGGATATTTCCAGCCGGGCTATGTAGCCGCTGCCGCTCCTGAGACACAGGCAAAAGTTCTGGAATTGATCGGCTGCAAAGATATCGCTGAATTCACCAATCTGATCCACACTTTGCTTGGACCACTCGAAATAGCACCGGATATGGTCGATACCGCCATTAAAGGTATCATGGCAAACGAACGCAAATTAAAACCAGTACCATACGAAGTAACCGAAGAAACGCTTCGCAAATTCTTCGAGATGGCAATGTAACACAACAACAGGGCAGATCAAATGATCTGCCCTGCCATAATATCTATATACCTTATAGACTCACTATTATCTTATCTTACCCATATACCAGACGATCCGTCCTTTGATATCATCGATCTTCACCGTACCTATCTCACGCGAATCTCTGGATATCTCCCGGTTATCACCAAGTACAAAGACCTGCTTATCATCTACCACCAATGGATAGGTAATATCATCTGACTTTGCATTAGTCTCACCGATTGCCTGTTCTGTCACCAGTTCCTCTCCATTGACGTAGATCCTGCCATTCTGGATGTTCACTGTATCACCGGCCACTGCCACAATACGTTTCACATATTCTTCACCATTCGGTCGTTTGATCGCGACAACATCTCCCACACGATATTCGGTATTCTTCCTTTTATATATCACCACATCCTGGTCATGCAATGTCGGATACATTGAATTCCCCTGTACGGTCGATATGCCCATCAACATATAAAATATCAGAAGAACTACAATAATTACTGCAATTGACTGCAGTGCAATAACGAAACGTTGAACCCGCCTCTCATGCGCTCTTTTCCGCTTCGTCTCCGGATCCACATCTTCCAGAATCTTCTTCTTGATATCATCTATGTCCATTCCAACGCCTTCTTTCTAACGCACGGGCTTCCCCATTGCTTATCATAACGGTAAACGACCGCAGCAGAAACTCCTGCCACGGTCATTTATAACTCAGGATCTCTCAGCTTTCACTGAACATGCAGTCAAGCTTGCTCCGCCGTCCGATCCCACCTAACAATAATATACTCTTCCTGATGTACCCACATCATTAAAGTTCCTTATCTGCCTCAACTGAATCTTCCGCATACAGTTCAGATAACTGATCTTCCAGTTCATCCTGTTCGTCTTTTAACTTGCTGCGCTTTACCGCAAATGCAACAACCACGATTACCAGAATAACCAATGCAAGAAGGTCCCACCAGCAAAAGCCGAGTCTTGTATGTTCAAAAATATATGACATATATGTTCCCTCCTTTTATTATACTTCCTGTGCAGGTTTTTTGTCCAGTTCTTCTCGGAGGTCCTGGATCTTTTGATCCAGTTCCTCCTCAAAATCTTTTTCACGTTTCTTCTGATTATGGCGATGAACCAATATCATAACAACCAGAATCACTGCAACAATCAATGCCGGTATATCCCAGGAATGTATTCCCAAATTATGCACGAATTCAAAATAACGCATATGCTTACCTCCTTTTCATCATTTGCTGTTCCTTAGCTATTCTTCTGCTCCTTTGAAGTTGGAAGTCCTCTCTTTACCAGTTCGGTATCCAGTTCTTCGCGAAGTTCAAAATTCTTCTTCTGTCTCTTCTTCATGTTGTGTGTGAAGAATCCGTAAAGAATTGCTGTCAGCAACATGATCAGGAAATGAAGGATACAGCACTTATGCTCATCCAAATTCTGGTTAGCCAACGGCACATCTCCATCATCTGAGCTGAATACTTCCTGTACGTCTGCTGCTACATCTTTGATTGTATCTACAACCCTATCCAGTACGCCCGGGTTATCCGACGGTGTTGCCGGCGGATTCGGTGTAGCCGGTGGAGCTGGTGTAACTGATGGATTATTATTAGCCGGTGCAGTTACAGTCAGCGTTCCAAGATTCTCACTAACTGTGTAGTTCGTTTCTTTCGCTGTCTGATCCCATACCAGGGAATAGCTGTTGGTTGCCGTTCCTACATTAGTAATGGTTCCTGTTGTTGCAAATGAAACAGTTTCACCATTTACCAGTCCGGTAATTGTTCCGGCTGCCGTCAGCGGTGTTCCATCATATACCTTGCTTGCATTTGGAGTAGTAACTGTTACAGTTGCAGGATTAACAACAATCTCTCCTGTTACTCTCGTAATCTTGAGATTAGCTGTTACATCTACGCCCGCTGCATTCACAATTACCAGTCTGTCTGCGTCCGCTGTCACTGCTTCTGTCGTTACATCTGTTGCTGTTGCATCAGACTCTGCTGTCTGCAGTGTATATCCTTCTGGGAGTTCACTTACTTCTACTGTTGCGCCATGTGGCTGTCCATCGTATGTGAATGTTCCTCCGGTTGTTGTTACTACGATTTCATCTTCTGTCTCTTTGACTACCAGTTTGCCAAGTGACACTTCCTTAATAATGTAGTTAGATTCTTTTGCTGTTGTTTCTTTGCTCTCCCAATCCAACTCATAGGTGTTATCACTATTGCCAACTTCTGTCTGAGTTCCTGTCGTCTTATGAGCTACAACTTCACCATTCTTCAGACCTTCGATCGTCATGTTCTCATTGGTCAATGGCTTGCCATCATAGGTCTTCTCAGCTTTCTCAGTTCTAATAATCAACGGAGCAGCTAAGATGTTGTATACTCTTGTGACTGTGCCAGTGTAGTTACCTTTTCCGGTAATTGTAACTGTAATCGTCTTAACATCTGTGAAGTCATCCTTATCATAGCTTACTTCGTAGTCGGTACCTTCTGTAAGCGCATTACCATTCTTGTCAGTTACAGTCGGTGACCACTTATGAGCCTGTCCATCGTATTCTACATCAGATGGGCTATCAATCTGGATACCATCATAAGATGGATCTGGATTCTCAGGATCTGGCCCTGGAGTAATAGACTGTGTCACAATTCTCAGAGTTCCTTCTTCTTTAACTGGTTCGTAATTAGAAGTCACATCTTTGTTGCCTTTCTTAACCAAGAAATTATCTTCAAATGTTCCTGTATACGGTCCTACATTTGCTCCCTTGATCTCGTAACTTACTGTTGCTGTCTCGCCAGCTACCAATCCACGAGTATTCTCAACATTCGCTTCTTCTACTGTATACTCTGTCTTCTTATACTCTTTGCCAGTGTATACCTGATCTGCATCCCAGCCTGATCCTGTAATCATAATCGGCCTCTTTGTGATTGTCAGCTTCTCTGTTCCTGTTACATATCCATCATAGTTTCCTTCACTGGATACTCTTACATTTACAGTCACACTGTCTTTCACTTCTGTTGCCGTGATTGTTCCCGGATCTGTTGTCCAGTTTGTTCCGTCAACGCTGTACTCAATCTTCAGCTCATTTCCATTGCTGTCTGTTGCTGTTGCAACTCCTGCTTCATGTGCTGTTCCATCGTATACTTCTTCAACGTCTCTCGGATTAAGTGTTACATACTGATTAATCTCTGCCTTGCTGATTGTCAATGTTCCCGGTGTCTTTGTAACGGTATAGTTCGCTGTTACATCCACACCATCCTTCATTACTGTGAAGTCATTTCCAAATGTTCCTGTATAAGTTCCTACATTTGTTCCTGCGATCTCATAGCTTACAGTTGCTGTCTCTCCTGCTACCAGTCCGCGAGTATTCTCAGCATTTGCTTCTTCTGCTGTATAAGTTGTCTTCTTATACTCGCTTCCTGTGTATGGCTGGTCACTTGTCCATCCGTCTCCTGTGATCGTGATCGGTCTCTTCGTGATCGTCAGTTCTTCTTTTCCTGTTACATATCCTTCGTAGTTTCCTTCACTGGATGCTCGAAGCAATACGGTTACACTGTCTTTTACTTCCGTTGCTGTGATTGTACTTGGATCGGTTGTCCAATCTGTTCCATTCACACTGTACTCAACCTTCACTTCGTTTCCATGGTCTGCTGTTACTGTTGCAATTCCTGCCGTATGAGCTTCTCCATCATATACCTTTGTCACCGGATTTGGTGTCAGCGTTACATGGTTCAGAATCTCTGCCTTGCTGATGGTCAATGTTCCAGATGTCTTAGTTACCGTATAGTTATCTGTTACATCTTTTGCTCCGATTCCAAGGATTCCACCTGCTGTCTTGATCTCAAAGTTATCTCCAAATGTTCCGGTATAACTTCCTACATTTGTTCCCTTGATCTCATAGCTTGTGTTTACTGTCTCTCCTGCTACCAGTCCGCGAGTATTCTCAGCATTTGCCTGTTCCACTTCATAATCAGTCTTTGTATACGCTTTTCCGGTATACGGCTGACTGCTTGTCCATCCGTCTCCTGTGATCGTGATTGGTCTTGCTGTGATCGTCAGTTTTTCTGTTCCTGTTACATATCCATCATAGTTTCCTTCACTGGATACTCTTACATTTACAGTCACACTGTCTTTCACTTCTGTTGCCGTGATTGTTCCCGGATCTGTTGTCCAGTTTGTTCCGTCAACGCTGTACTCAATCTTCAGCTCATTTCCATTGCTGTCTGTTGCTGTTGCAACTCCTGCTTCATGTGCTGTTCCATCGTATACTTCTTCAACGTCTCTCGGATTAAGTGTTACATACTGATTGATCTCTGCCTTGCTGATCGTCAGTGTTCCCGGTGTCTTCGTTACCGTATAGTTATCTGTTACATTCTTTGCTCCGATTCCGAGGATTCCTCCTGCGGTCTTGATTTCCAGGTCATCACCAAATGTTCCTGTATACAGTCCTACATTTGTTCCTGTAATCTCGTAGCTTACTGTTGCTGTCTCTCCGGCTACCAGTCCACGGGTATTCGCTTCATTCGCTCCCTCTACCTCATAAGTATCCTTGCGGTACTCGTTTCCGGTATACGGCTGACTGCTTGTCCAGCCTGATCCTGTGATCTCGATCGGTCTCTTTGTGATCGTCAGCTCCTCTGTGTCTTCCAATTTACCAGTATAATTTTCACTAGTCACACGAACTTTGACCGTTGTACTATCAGACACATTGGTTGCTGTACTCTCTGCCGGATTTTCTGTCCATGTTCCGTCCGCTTTCTGATATTCGATCTTGACTCCATCAAGATTGGATTCTACTTTTTTACCGGATACCGTTGCTGTTCCTGCTGCATGTGCTTCTCCATTATAAACTTCTGTCACATCAGTCGGAGTCAGCGTAATGAAGTCTTCTATTTTCTGTTCTTCCCATTTTGCCGTAATCGTTACATTATTATTAGGCATCTGGAAACTTGCCCTACTATCAATAGAAGAAACTCCATCCAAGCCTTCAACAGTCCATCCGGTGAATTTATATCCTTTGCGTGTAGGTTCGGATTTAACAACAACATTCTCGCCTTCATTATGCTTCTCTGTTAATGATGATCCATCTGAAAAACTTCCACCATTTAAGTTATAAACAACCTGACGTCCAGCCACATATTTCGCATAGAAGTTAACATTACTATTTACAGTATATGGGAACGTTGCCGGTTGTGTAAGCTCTTGATCTGTATACCAACCAGAGAATGTGTATGTAGCACCATCCGTTCCTGTCTTTGTTGTCGGGAATGATTTTCCTGTTACTGCCTCTGGATCAGTCTTACTTCCATTAATATAGCTCTTGCTTCCCTGATGTACATACTCTGTACTATTAGGATCACTACTCTTATCTAACAGATAATAATGAACAATTGAAACGCCTTTACAATTAACATCTACATTACAATCCAAATGCTTATCTGGATTCGTACCATTGTTTCTTGAAATCTTAGCTGGTCTTAATGTAATAGATACAACATCATCTTTTGTAATCGGCACGCCAAGCTGTTGTTCTACTGATGACTTGTAATTGTTAAATATCTGATTCCATGCTTCGCTGTTTCTTGTTACAACATTCGTTCCATTCGGCCAGCTTACAACTCTTTGATCAACATTATCAAAACAGTTCTTGCCCCCTGTCCAAGTTGCTCCGGTAACATTGACTTTCGCAATTCCATATGCCGACCCCCAGTTTCCTGTATCATTTGAATTTGCATCTTTCGTAGGATCTAATAAATAATATACTGTTGCAGATTCACCGGTTACAGTAGTATCTTCCACTACTTGAATTGTCTTTGTCGCAGAACAAAGAAGTGACTGTCCGCTATATACATTTGCAGTAACCGTTGCTTGTCCACGTCTTAATCCTGTTACCTTACCACTGCTATCTACAGTTAAGATATCTTCATTTGATGAACTCCACTGAACAGTTCCCTCTGCTCCAGCTGGTGTAAGTGTATAAGTCAGATTTATATTTTTAAACTGTGTAACTTCATTTGCTCCAGTTATTGTAATACCAGTTGCACTTTTTTTAGCAAGGACATGAACAGTGTAAGTAATGGTATCCTCATGCTCCTGTTGCCAGAAAACCCCTGTTGTCCACGTAACTTTATCTTTAACTGTTGCTGTTCCTTCTTTCAATCCTGTTACAGTAATGCTACTTCCCGAACCGGATTTTGAAACAATTTTCTCACTAGCCTTATCAATCGACCATTCATGAGAATACTTCCAAGACGTATATTGTTTACTGCTAAGTGTTACCGCATTACCGACTGTGATCCACTTTTCTGTCTCAGTGTCTACATGAATGTCTCTTGCATTACTCGTCACCTGAGTATCTGCATCATTCTGATCTTCAGTTTCTTCTGTTACAGTTGCATCTTCAGCCTTATTCTCTGTTTTCTCATCATTCTTCTCTTCTGTCTGAGTTTCTACCTTATTATAAATAACAGAAATACTTTTTCAGACCGGATATCTGTTATATTATATGTAGAAATATTTCCGTTTACAGATGCAGGCTGAATTGCTGTTCCATTCTGATCTGTTACCTGCTCTACCTGATATCCATCTTTGGCAGTAACTTCGAAGCCAAAGCTTTCTCCTTCTGTTACTTCTTTTGCATACTGATTATTACCATCATAGGTTACATCAGATTTGCTGCCATCTGCATTCACTACCTTGACAGTACCGCCGTCCACATCACTTTTCTGGATCTTCACGGCTATTGTCTTTGCGACATCTGTCTGCGCTGCCTCTGTCTGCTGTACATCAGCAGCCTGCTGTGTGGTAGCTGTCGCACTCTGATCAGGAGTTACCTCTTGAACAGATACCTGCCCACTATCCGTGTGCTCAGTAGTGTCCTGTGTCTGGCTGTCCGCAGCCTGTTCTTCCTGCTGTGGTTGTTCTTCAGACACGCTGGTATCCTGGCTGCTCTCGCTGGCACTCATATGTGTGCCTAACTGATATATCGCGTTGGTGCTTACTAATGCGATTGCAAGAACTAACGCCAGCCACCGTTTCATCTTTTTCATATGCGTTTCCCCCTTCTTTTCTTGTTTGTACATTCTATCTATAGTCGAATTTTTCCTTTCATATATAAAGACGCTTTTTTCTACTAAAAAGGTTCATTTTTTCCATTTTTTTCCATTTTTTTTACATTTTTTCTTCTTTTTCTATTTTTGTGATATACTTTAATCATAAGATGCCAGGGGCAAAAGGTCTGAATCCACATGAGATTACTTATAAGTGGATGAAAGGCATTGAACTCCGCCCTGATATGAGCCTAAAAGTGGGATGGCAATCTCACGATATGCGAATAATTGGGATTTGCACCTTTAGATACATTTAAGGAGAGGTTCTATGAAGAAATTTAACACATTTAAAATCGTCCAATTAATCTTGCTGATCATATTGACTGCTGTCAGTCTGTATATGCTGATGCAACCGGAAGTGAAGCAGTATATTTTTGACTCTACCCCTGCCACCATACTTTTTATCATTGTATGGGCAGTGTTATTAGTCACTTTTGTATTTCTTTTAATCGATTTTAGTTTAATATCTTCCATGAAAATGAATTACCACAATCTTTACGATGTGGCGTACTCCGATCCACTGTCCGGCATTCCGAATCGTTTCAGCTGTGACACGATTATTGAAAAGTATTATGACAAGAAGCTTCCGGATGACATCGCCTGTGTCATGATCGACCTGTCGAATCTTCCGGAGATCAATACATTATACGATCACCGAACCGGTAATAAAGTTTTAAAAGATTTTTCCGGCATTTTATCAACAGCAGCTGTTTCACTCTGTTTTGTAGGTCGTAATGGCGGCAATAAGTTTCTTGCCATTTTTGAGAATTGTACTGACGAAAAGCTGAATACATTTCTCGATCGCGTAACCGACCGGGTAGATCAGTATAATCAGGCTTCTGACTCCATTTCCATGGAATATAGGATTGGTAAAGCCATGAACCGTGACGAACATCTGGAACAGATCACCAAACTGATTTCCCTTGCTAATTCCCGTATTCCGAAGTCAGCCACCGTTGAAAGGAGCTGATTCTATGGCTATGGAATTAGATTATGATTATCTGGCTAAACTTGTAGAATGTACGCAGATGGGTGACAGTGATGCATTTGCGGAATTGTATACTGCCACCTACCAGAAGCAGTATCGCTTTGCCTATCAGTATACCAAGGATTCCTATCTGGCTCAGGATATTCTTCAGGATGTTTACATTCTGGTACTGAAAAATATTCATACACTGAAGAATCCACGACTTTTCGTGTCATGGCTCCACCAGATTACATTCCGCATCTGTTTCGACACCACTCAGAAGATGAAGCGGCAGGGACAGGATATTCAGTTCGATACATCTGATGAAAAAATTCCCTATCATCGTTGTGTCGATTACAGCACAGAGTCCAATCCGGAAAAATACGCACTTACCAAAGACACACAACAGCAATTAATCAACTCTATTTACTCGCTGCCACAGCAGTTTGCACAACCAATCATCATGCGCTATTACAACAACATGGCGATTGATGAGATCGCAGATGCCATGGACTGCAGCCGCAGCACGATCAAGCGAAGACTCCACAAAGGACAGAAACTCCTGGAAGCCAAGCTCGGCAAGGAGAAAGGAGGGATTAGTTTTGTCTAAAGATAACATACCAACATTTCAGTCAGAAAAATTATCTTTGAATAACGCAGAGATCCCTACACTGGATACTCAGACTGCCAATCAGTTATTGAACAATGTATTCAATGCCTGTGACATGGATCCGAGTTCCATTCCCGTCGAAGTGCTGGAATCGTGGGGCAATTACAAGAAGCCTTCCTTCAGTCTGGGACGATTTTTGGCGTATATATTTACGATACTTCTGGTACTTTTACCACTGATGTTTATACATCCGACCATTATTGCAGAACGCAAGAACGTCAAATCTGCCACCAATGCAGTCTACGATATTGAATTAAAGACTCTGCTTCCGATCCGCGATGCCAGCGCTGATCTGGACGGACGTCCGATCGCGCTTACCAAAACCGGCTCTCACAGTTATTCTGCCGAAATCACGCAGAATGGCACGCTGACAATCACCGCCGCATCTGTAAATGGGCAGACTGTCACCAGAACCTATCAGGTAAGCCATCTGGATACAGACAAGCCGGAACTGGTTAATTCTTACTCGCAGGATGGTATCGTGTATCTGGAAATACTGGATACGTTTTCAGGAATCGATTACGATCACATCACCGGTATCACTCCGGAATCAGTTAACACCGACACTGGCGTAATCACATTCCGCATTCCGGACAATCCGACTACTGTGACTGTTCCGGACAATGCCGGCAACGAGCTTACTTTGCTCTTATCTCCGGTCAACTAAATCATTTACAGCAACTAAAGGGAGGATCTTGACATGAAGAAAATGACCAGCTTAGCATGTATCATTGTCATTCTGTCAGGCATCCTCCTTTCAGGATGTAGTGGTTCCGGCTCCTCTGAAGCGGATCATTCCGGTCCTAAACGAGATTCCACACCGCAGGTACTGACACCCACTGCAGACGGCACTGTAGTATACCAGAATGACGTTGCAGCCGTTGATACCAGCAATACTTCTCAAGGCTATGTGATGGTCAATTACAACGGCTCCTGCGAAAAAGTCAAGCTGCAGATTACAGGACCTGATCAGAACTGTTATACCTACCTGATCACAGAACACGGGAATTATACTGCATTTCCACTTACTGCCGGCAATGGCAGCTATTCCATACAGGTGATGGAAAATATTGGCGGCGATTCGTACGTATTATCGTTAGAACAAACCGTTGATGTCCAGATTGAAAATGAATTCCTGCCATTTCTTTACCCGAACCAATACGTAGACTTCAAGGCTGATTCTAATGCCGTAAAAAAAGGAAGCGAACTCGCAGAAGACACCTGGACAGACCTGGAAGTAGTGCAAAATATTTATAACTTTGTAATCAAAAATATTTCTTATGATGAAGAAAAAGCGCAAAATGTATCTTACGGATATCTGCCAAATGTGGATGACACACTGGCTTCCGGAACTGGTATCTGCTTTGATTATGCTGCGTTAATGACTGCCATGCTTCGGTCACAGAACATTCCGACCAAGCTGGAAGTCGGTTATTCCGGAGACACCTATCACGCCTGGATCAGCACCTATGTGGATGACAAGGGCTGGGTAGATAATATTATAGAATTTGACGGGGATTCCTGGCAGATCATGGATCCTACTTTAGGCGCTAATAACGACAGCAAGTCCGTCAAGAAATATGTTGGTGACGGAAGCCACTATGTCGTAAAATATACTTACTGATACTCACTGATATTGGAAAGGAGCAGTTATGTCAGACAAAAACATAAAACCACTGTCTAATACAGAAACAGCCGCTTTCTGTTCCCAGATGGCGATGATCTTAAAATCCGGAATTTCTTCCGTAGAAGGTATTTCCATTCTCCTGGAAGATGTCGATGCTCCTGACGAGAAGAATCTTCTCACAGCATTGAACGATACATTGATTCAGACAGGTGACTTTTCTCAGTCACTGAAAAGCACAGGTGCATTTCCGGACTATATGGTACATATGGTGACACTTGGCGAACAGGCCGGACGTCTGGACGAAGTCATGGCTTCTCTTTCCGATTACTATGATAAGGAAGCTGCTTTAAATCAGACGATCCGCAGTGCTGTCACTTATCCGCTGATCATGATCCTGATGATGCTTTTAGTCATCCTCGTTCTGATCACCAAAATCATGCCAATCTTTAATCAGGTATTCAAACAGCTTGGCAGTGAAATGAGCGGATTATCCCTCGCTATCTTACAGGTGGGTGAATTTCTTAATTCTCATGCGATCGCCTGTGCCATTGTATGTGCGGTATTGATCATTCTGTTCTTTTACCTGTTCCGCACCGAACGTGGACATCGCACTCTTCGTACCTGGGCAAGACATCTGCCGGGCATGCACACCTTATCAGAACGTATTTCTTCCAGTCGTTTTGCCAATGGCATGGCACTGACACTAAGCAGCGGACTCACTCCTCAGGAATGTCTGCAGCTCACCTATGATCTGATTGAAGATGATAATTTTCATCAGCGTCTGAAGCTCTGTACTGAAGACGTAGCTGATGGCGAAGACCTCTGTGAAGCACTTCAAAAGCGCGGTGTTTTCTCCGGATTGTATGCAAAAATGGCATCACTCGGCTCACGGACCGGTATGCTGGACGAAGTGATGCGCAAGATTGCCGATCAGTACGAGGAAGAAATCGACACCAGACTTTCCGGCGTTATCGCAGCTATCGAGCCTACGTTGGTAATCATCCTGTCTCTGATCGTAGGTTTGATCCTGCTCTCTGTAATGCTTCCACTGATCAGTATTATGGCAGGATTATAAAATCAGAAACAGATAACCCTATATTTCTGAAAGAAAGGATGCGCATACTATGTCTCATCGTTTTACGACAAAATCGCAAACTTCATACATTAGAAATATAATCATTTCTTTAGTTGTTTTTCTCGTTATTTTTCTGCTTTTTTGGATAGGGCTCACATCCATACAGAAAAAAGTAGACGCAGAAGGCATCCAGACTCTGCAGACAGCCGTTACCAGAAGCGTAACCCGCTGCTATGTGGAAGAAGGTTCTTACCCGGAGAGTCTGGATTACCTGAAAGAACACTACGGTCTCCACTACGACGAGAGCAAATATTTTGTAGATTATCAGCCAATCGGCTCCAATATCATGCCTGATATCACCATCATGCGGAAAGGAGGCAACTAGGTCATGAGATTTCATCGTAACAGATCCCATGTGATCGACCGGATCTTCCCTCTGGCTGTACTCTTTGTATTCGCCGCCTCCTCGCTGGTTGTACTGATCCTGTCCGTACACATTTACACCGGACAGACGGAGCAGGCAGAAGCCCATTACCGCACCGATACACCTCTTTCCTACATTGAAGAAAAGATACGTCAGAACGATGTAGCGGGCAGCATCGCAGTCAAGACCTTAGACGGTACCGAGTGCCTGGCTTTGAAAAATTCATCCGACGGCATCAATTCTACCACTTACCTCTATGTATCCGATGGATGGCTCAAAGAGCTCTTCGTACGTGATGATACCGATGTATCCCTACATGCGGGCAAGAATATTATCGAAGCTTCGGATTTCAAAGTCACTGAGCTTAATAACGGCTTATATCGCATTACTATTACCGACACTGAAGGCGTTACAAACAGCCGTATCCTGTCAGAAAGGAGTCACTCATGAATCGAACATCCAATAATCGTTCCGGACTCTTTCTGTTGGAGATTATGATTGCCATCCTGTTCTTCGCTATGGTAAGTGCCGTATGCTTACGCTCCTTTGCCAGGGCGCACACATTAAGCCAGGAGGCTTCGGATATGAACCAGGCTATGTCACATATGGAAAATGTGGCAGAACTCCTAAAATCGGCTGATAACGCCGTTCTCGATGATTTCGATCAGACGATCAATCTCTTAAACACAGAGTATGCTTTGGTATCAGTGGATCAAAAACAGTACACGCTCTACTTCAACAATGACTGGGAGAACTGTTCCGAACAAGAAGCTGCCTATACACTTCTGATTCAAGGCAGTGACCTGAACAGCAAAAATATTCGAACTTACACAATTACCACATCCCGAACAAAGGATGATACTACAATTGATCAGCTTACTTTAGAACTTTATGCAAAGAAAGGATAACAGAAGATCGTATGGACGCTTCGAACCGACGCAAATTTCCTATCACAAATATTGGCTCCGTCACATTGATGATGATTCTGATCGTGCTATGCATGGTTACATTTGCCGCGCTTTCATTATCAACTGCCGTATCCGATCATCAGGCTGCGAAAAAATCCGCCGCTCATGTCCACGATTATTATAAAGCATCGAATCAAGCCGAGGAGCAGCTTGCTTCCATTGACGAAATCCTGCAGACTGCATGGCGAGACGCGCCCGACCGGGCATCTTATTACGATATGATCCGTGCTCATTATGCAGATGCTACAGGTGTCTCTTTATCAGAAACAGACTCCGGAATGACTTTGTCCTGGAAAAATGATCTCAGTGACTCACAGGCACTACAGGTCAGTCTCGATGTGCTCTATCCGACTAATGCGACCGGAGATGCAGCAGACACATCACAAGATACATCTGAAATTTCACAGCCGGTGCTGTACCAGATCACAGCCTGGCAGGTCATTTCAACCCGCGAATGGAACGGTGATAATTCCCTTAATCTCATGAGCAAATAGCAAACGCACACATATAAGGAGGACTTTATGGATCTCACTACTCAGCAATTACTGGAAAAAGCAGTTGCCCTGCATGCATCCGATATCTTTATCGTAGCCGGACGCCCGGCTTCGATCCGACTGAACGGAAGTATCATCATGGAAAATACCGAACGCCTGATGCCAGACGATACACACCTTCTTCTGAAGCAGATTTATCAGCTGGCCGATGATCGTGATATGGACACTCTGATCCGCACCGGAGACGACGACTTTTCATTCTCTGTTCAGAATCTGTCTCGCTTCCGCGTCAGTGCTTTCAAACAGCGCGGATCACTTTCTGCCGTTATCCGTGTCATTTCTTTTGAACTTCCGGATCGCCGCGAAAGACACATTCCAGAACGCATCATTAATCTTGCCGATTATTCCAAGGGACTTGTTCTGGTAACCGGACCGGCCGGCAATGGTAAATCCACTACACTGGCGTGTATTATTGACCATATTAATCACACACAGGAAAAACATATCATTACATTGGAAGATCCGTTGGAATACCTGCACCGGCACGATAAGAGCATCGTCAGCCAGCGAGAGATTAATGCCGACACTGAGAGTTACGTTACTGCTCTTCGCGCATCTCTGCGACAGAGCCCAGATGTCATTCTCCTCGGAGAAATGCGTGACTATGAGACTACACAGGTAGCCATGACTGCTGCCGAGACCGGTCACCTGATCTTCTCTACACTGCATACCATCGGTGCGGCCAATACCATTGACCGAATCATTGACGTATTCCCACCGAACCAGCAGCGTCAGATCGCAGTCCAGTTATCCATGGTACTTCAGGCAGTCGTTTCTCAGCAATTAGTACCTTCCACCGATGGCAGACAGGTACCTGCATTTGAAATCATGACCGTTACCCCGGCAATTCGCAATATGATCCGCGATAACAAGATCCCACAGATTGACGGTTTGATCTATTCCTCTGCGAATAATGACCTGATTTCTATGGACACAAGTCTTCTTGGATTATATAAAGACGGTAAAATTACCGAAGAAACAGCTCTGACCTACGCAACCAATCCAGAAATGTTAAAACGAAGATTACGATAAATCATCAGTAATGCAGAAAGGAGAAGCCGTGCACGAATCACTTCATGCACGACTTCTCCTTTTATTATTGTAATTAGCAATTATTTACTTACAGCTTCTGTTTCGATGATAAACTTCGTACTACCATTCATTCCGTCTTTGATTCCGGCATATGATTTGTAGTTTGCACTGAGCTCTTTCATTGCAGCAATTCTTGATGTCACCTTACTGATATCGCCACCAAAAGCATCTGCCAGTTTGTCAATTGCCTCTGACTTATACTCTGCAATTCCACTTGCCAATGTATCTGCTCCGGATGCCAACACGCCAACGCCGCTCACAAGCTGTTCACCGCCATTCTTCAATGTAGACATACCGGAATTCAGTGTACTGCTCTTCTGATTTAATTCATTGGCTCCGTCTGCAAGCTGACTCACTCCTGATGCTAATGCTTCAACTCCCGTTGTAAGTCCCGGCTGGTCTGCTGTTCCGGTTCCAAGCTTTGTCTGTAATTCATCAATACCTGCACTAACTGCTGCAACTCCACCAGCAACTGTAGCTGTCGGATTAGACGGATCTACCATTGTCAAAGCTGAAGATGCGGCACTTAACTGAGATGCGGCACCTGACATTCCTTCACTGTACTCGTTTGCTGCATATGCCACTTTTGTGTTCGTCTCATCTGAAGCCGCACTTACCGCACTAGCTATCGCGGAATCTACAGCAGCTTTCTGCTCCTCACTCAGTCCAGCCTGGTCAAGACCGGCAGATACCTTACTGACAATCTGTTGTTTTTCTTCATCCGTTAATGCTGTCTGATTTGCCAATCCCTTAATATTTTCACTGGACTGATTCAAGTTGGCTATAGCCGTATTAATGCCTGATGCCACTGTATTAAGTCCACTCTGCACACCAGAAACACCTGTTGCCAACTTGCCAGTTCCTTCTACCGCTGCACTTACGCCATTCTTAACCAGTGCCATATTAGAATTTATTGCATTTGCTCCATCCGCTACGCCTGCGACTCCATCCGTATATGCTGTCACTCCATCTGCCAGCTTATCCACACCGCTGATCAATTCTCCACTCTTGCCGTTCAGTGTGTTTGTACCCTCTGCCAGTTCTTTTGATCCGTCTACCAGCTGATTGGTTGCATCTTCCAGTTTATTAATGGAATCATCCAGATCATCGAAGCTGTCTACATCGTCCAGACCGATGCTGTCTAACAAGTTCGCAGATGCCATGGTATAAGTTGCTCCTACACTCACATCCGTTACATCAGCAGTGATCGTTACACTACTTGGAATATCAACATCCAGATTTGAACTGTCTAATCCAAGATCCTCACTTAATCCCGGAAATGCAACACCTACAACGATATTTTTATCTCCGTCAGATACGATTTTCCCATTATCGATTGTGACATTCGTATACTCATCTGTCGGAAGCATCATTGCTGTTGCTAAGGTAAATGGAGTATACATCTCTGTCTGTTGTCCATCTACATCTACATTCTGTTTGGATTTGTTCTCATAGTTGATTGTCATCTCCAGTTTTCCGCTCTTGCCGGTCAGATCCTTCGGAGAGATTTCTTTGCCGTCCAGTTTGTAGGTGATGCTCATATTTACCGGAAGCTCTTCGTCTGTAGTTCCCTGATAATAAATGTCTTTTCCTTTTGATTCCCAGACAATCGAATCATCTGATCCCTCTTTATATTTTTCATTACCTTTTACATTCTCTACATCTTCCAGGACTGTTTCGTCATCTACAGAACCTTTTTCGGTATTCTTCAGCCACTCTGTAACCGTTGTTTTTTTCACCTTACCGGATGCATCTGCATTTACATACACAGATTCATCTTTGTAAGTTTCTCCGTTACTTTCTGTTGTTGTATCGCCAAGGACAGTTTCCGCTGCCTCTTTCAAAGTCTCTGTATCTTCCTCTTCTGCCTTCACTTCTGACATGGACTTCTGTTCAAATCCATAAGTTCCTGCTCCAACCGCAGCAAGCACTGCTGCCATTGATCCTGCCATGACACGTTTACTCAATTTATTTTTCATGATGACTATCCCCTTTCTTTATGATGCACTCGGTGTACTTTCTAATTGTTCTTGCTTAAATCCCTTCGTTGTCTTGATGATCACTTTATCAAATATCATGAACATTGCCGGCAATACAAGCAGAACGACAACCGTACTGATGATTGCTCCTCGTGCTAACAATGTACAGATAGATCCGATCATCTCTACCTTTGAGTAGCAAGCCACACCAAATGTTGCTGCGAAGAAACTCAGCCCACTGCTGATGATAGACGGCATACTTGTTCTATGTGCAATGCCAATTGCTTCCATCTTATCTTTTCCTTTCATACGCTCTTTCTGATAACGTGTGGTCATCAGAATCGCATAGTCTACGGTAGCTCCCAACTGGATCGCTCCGATAACAATGCTTGCTACGAACGGAAGACTGAGCCCCTGATAATACGGGATTGCCATATTTACAAATATCGCAAACTCAATAACTGCTACCAATATGATCGGTAAGGATATTGATTTGAATACCACTAAGATAATGATAAATATTGCTATGATAGAAATCGCATTTACTCTTACCAGGTCTACATTAGTTACATCCTCCAGGTCTTTCATTAATGGTGCTTCACCAATGACCATTCCTGTGTCATCGTATTTCTTTACAAGCTTATCAATCTTTGCAATCTGCGAATTTACTTCATCTGTCGCTGACTCATACTCGGAGCATACAAATACAAGTTCATGATCATCACTCTCGAGCATACTCTTAACATCATCCGGAATCATAGAATCAGGAACACCGGCACCAACCAGAGAGTTCATTCCCAATGTCCATTTTACACCATCGACATCGTCGATCTTCTTGAACATTTCCACTTTATCTTTTGCACTCATACCTTTGTCCAGCATGATGATGTGCATATTGCTGAGGTTAAAATCTTTTTTCAATTCATCATTTGCAATGTTACAATCCAATGTACTCGGAAGCGACTGTGCAATATTATAATAAATCTTTGTATGGTTATTACCGTAAATTGCCGGGAACAACAATACCAGGAAAATAACGATCCAGGCTTTATAATGTTTTGTAATAAATGCAGATGGCTTATCGAGATTGCTAAGTAACAACTTATGTCTGGTCTTTTCAATCGGTCCATCAAATACCAGTACCAGTGCCGGAAGAATTGTTACGCAACAGATAACTCCGACTAATACACCTTTTGCCATTACGATACCGAGATCTCGTCCCAGTGCAAATGTCATAACACACAGTGCCAGGAATCCTGCGACGGTTGTTACAGAACTTCCTGCAACAGACTTGAACGTGTTGGATATCGCATGTCCCATGGCTCTTTCTTTATCACCCGGGAATCTTAGTTTATTTTCCTCATAACTGTTCAGCAGGAAAATGGAATAATCCATTGTAACACCAAGCTGTAATACCGCGGTCAACGCTTTTGTAATATATGATGTCTCACCGAGGAAAATATTGCTTCCCAGATTATATAAAATCGCAAGTCCGATACTTAACAAGAACAAGAACGGAACTACAAAAGATCCTGATGTAAGTTCCAGCACAATCAGACTTAATACCGCTGCAATGACGACATATATTGGAAGCTCCTGCATTGCCACGTTCTTAATATCGGTTACAACACCGGTCATACCGGCGATAAAACACTGCTTACTTGCAATCGATCTGAGTTCTGTAACCGCATTCATTGCTGCATCGGAAGATGTTGTATCATCGAATAATACTAACATCATTGTAGCGTCTCCCTCGAAGAATGATTCTCTCAAATCCTTTGGAATCATTTCTACCGGAAGGCTGATGTCTGCTACATCGTCGTACCAAAGAACATCTTTGACATGATCGACTTTTTCAAATTTCTCTTCCAGTTTCTGTACATCTTTCAGATCCGTATCTTCTACTACGACCATGGAGAATGCTCCCATGCCATATTCATCTACTAGAATATCCTGTCCCTTAACCGTCTCAAGATGCTCCGGCAGATAGCTTAACAGATCATAATTTACTCTTGTCTTAGCCATTCCGATGATTGATGGGATTATTAACAGGAATCCGATAAGCAGAATTAAGATCCTGTGCTTGGCTATCCATTTACCTACCTTAACCATGATGTCCACTCCTTTATTTATGACCGGTAGTCATTTTTATTACACTGGAACTATACTCCCCCAAAAAACAATAGTCAACACTATTTTTGACCTTTTTTGACTTTTGGTCATTTTTTAAATATTCGCTGTTCTGAAGTGCTCTTAATTGTTCAATTTTTCATCTGGGACAACTAATATATCATTTGATTTTATACGCAACAAAGCTGCCGCACTAATCGAATAGTGCGACAGCCTTGTTATTAATTTATCACATTTTTATAAAAGGGTATCTGATATCTTTGATTATGCTTCCGGTCCTGCTGATACCAGTGCCTTACCAGCTTCATTACCTTCATATTTTACGAAATTCTTTACGAATCTTGAAGCAAGATCCTTTGCCTTTGCTTCCCACTCAGAAGCATCTGCATAAGTATCTCTTGGATCCAGAATTGCAGAATCTACACCTGAAAGTTCTGTCGGTACTTCGAAGTTGAAGTATGGGATCTTCTTAGTCGGTGCATTCTTAATGTCTCCGTTCAGGATCGCATCGATGATTCCACGGGTATCCTTGATAGAGATACGTTTGCCTGTTCCATTCCATCCTGTATTAACAAGGTAAGCCTTTGCTCCACTCTTCTCCATCTTCTTAACAAGCTCTTCTGCGTACTTGGTTGGATGCAGTTCCAGGAATGCCTGTCCGAAGCAAGCTGAGAATGTAGGTGTAGGCTCTGTGATTCCACGCTCTGTACCAGCAAGTTTAGCTGTGAATCCAGACAGGAAGTAGTACTGAGTCTGCTCTGGTGTCAGGATAGATACTGGAGGAAGTACTCCGAATGCATCTGCGGAAAGGAAGATAACATTCTTAGCAGCCGGTGCGGAAGAAATCGGGCGAACGATTTTCTCAATGTGGTTGATTGGATAAGATACACGAGTGTTCTCTGTAACGCTCTTATCAGCGAAATCAATCTTTCCTTCTGCGTCAAGTGTAACGTTCTCAAGAAGAGCATTTCTCCTGATTGCATTGTAAATATCCGGCTCAGAATCCTTGTCAAGGTTGATAACCTTAGCATAGCAACCGCCCTCGAAGTTGAACACTCCGTTGTCGTCCCAGCCGTGCTCATCATCACCGATAAGGAGTCTCTTAGGATCTGTGGAAAGTGTAGTCTTACCTGTTCCTGAAAGGCCGAAGAAGATAGCGGTGTTCTCACCGTTCATATCTGTATTTGCAGAGCAGTGCATGGAAGCGATGCCCTTAAGCGGCAGATAGTAGTTCATCATGGAGAACATACCTTTCTTCATCTCTCCGCCGT
>OGQI01000480.1_pt1 | contig 31932 bp, 26 predicted proteins | sample 1553171 | NCBI WGS metagenome assembly OGQI01 (sample SAMEA2579988, study PRJEB22360) | human gut metagenome | biome: human gut; feature: human-associated habitat; material: faeces | place: Denmark | collected 2008/2010
TGAATCTTCGGCAAAGGTCGCTTTGAATGGGGTATACTCCTACCTGGAGGGATGGGGAACATGGAGTGCCTATTACATTTGTGATAATGAATTCCGTACAGGATTGTTAGATCCTACAGCTTTTTATCGTTCAAAAACGGAAGGGGAACAATTACCCCGTTTGCAGGTATTGGATGATAATTCTGATGCGGAGAATCCCTGGAAGAGTGGTTATAAGATTGTGAATTCGGCCAATAATTTCATCTATTATACCGATCGTTTACCGGAAAGTGCTTTCGGGCCGAACCGTAAGACGGAAATGTTGGCCGAAGCCCGTTTCCTGAGGGGCTTTGCGCATGCTTTTTTGTTACGGAAATACGGATATTTCTGGGATCTCGACAGCCGGTTAGGGACGATTATACGCCTGGAACCTTCTTCGCTTTCCAACAACAATCAGGCAAGAGCTACAGTCAAAGAATCTTATGAAAAGATTTTTGAAGATTTGGACTATGCCATAAAATATGCTCCGGCATTTTATTCCAGGTACCGTGTGTGTGCTACTTTCGCGAAAGCTTTTAAAGCCGACTTACTGATGAACCGGGGGGCTGATGGCGATTATAGCGAAGCCATCCGTTTGGCAAATGAAGTGATCGGTAGTGCGGAGTTTGGAATGGAGGATACTTATGCTGATATTTTTCAGCATGGATATGACTCGAAAGAGTTATTGTTTACCCGTTTCATGAAGAATCCTCCTGCGATGGATGATAATGTGGGGAGTTTGTTTAAAATGTTCGGTGGCGGGACTTATCAACCGTCGAGTGCGTATCTTGCGGTTTTTCCGGAAGAGGATCCCCGGTATGAAGTGACTTTCGATTCTCTGGAATTTACTAATCTGAACGGGGAAAAATATAAAAGACAAATCTGGAAGAAGCATTATGTATCCACCGGCGACTGTCCGATGTATTATATGCGTGTAGCTCAGATGTACCTGATCAAGGCGGAAGCGATGTTACGGACCGACAGTCCTGTGAAAGACGTGGTGGATGTCCTGAATATTGTCCGTAACCGGGCAGGAGCTACGCCGTTGAAAGCATCGGATTATCCGGACCGGGAAAGTCTGATGAATGAAATCTTCAATGAAAATCTCCGGGAAATCGGTATGGAGAATGGAGCCTTGTACTATCTTGCCGTGCGGATGAGAGTCGGAGGCAAACGGCTGTTGAAAACCTGGAACGATAATTATGAAAAAGACGATCAGCTTTGTTTCCCGATACCGCGTGCTGAGTTTGAGCATAATACCAGTGTAGAACAAAAACCACTTTAATCGATTAAAGTATAGAATTATGAAAAAGATATATTTATTATTGTTACCGGTTTTGTTTTTATGGGGAAGCTGTTCTATGGATGATGTATTGGAATCCAATGGGGAGCTGAACCTTACCGTCATAGAAACCAATAATCCTATTAAAGCCGAACCGGGAGAAACAGTTGTATTTCAGTTTGTCGCTTCAACCAGTAAAGGAGAATTGAGCCGGATCGAGATTACCTCGGAAGATGGAATCCGGCCTATCGTGGAAGACGTTACTTTTGCTATGGTGGATGAAGATAAAGCATTATCCTTGGATAGTGAAGGCTATTTTTCCCGGGAGATATCTACCGTATTGGTGAAATATCCGTTGATTATGCCGGATGACGAATCGCTGCGTGGTAAAAGTCTGGGCATAAAACTGAAAGTTACCCGGAATGACGGAACCACAAAAGTGTTGGATCAGAAATTTGAGATGATCAGGTACATCAATAACCGCCATGGCATAACAATGACTGGAAAGAACGTGGCATGGCTGTATAATCCGACAGAAGATGTGGTTTATGATATGGCCGATTATAAAGCTCATTTGAGTGAGATCGATGTCATATTGTATGTTGACAACGATTCTAAATATTATTGTTTGAATCCGGCAGCATCAGAGACAGAAGATATTATGCACGGGCTGGGATATACCGATTATAAAGCTTCTGAAATGAATACAACGAAGTTTATGGGAGGAATAACTTTGAACTTTATGTTGATAACGGAAAAAGAGTTATCCGGGCTGGTGATATCGGACGGAGTAGATAAGTTGACTATGGCGAATAATGCTACGTGTGGATTTGTGACAGAAAGTGGCCGTAAAGGTTTTGCCAAACATTTGTATAAAAACCCGAGTCGTGTATTCCTAACGAAAATACAGATCGGCAATAATGAATGACAAGCATGTTATGAAACCCTCATGTACATTTGTACACCAGAGAAAATGACGCTGGAATGAGGGTTTCATACAACCACTTTCAGACTATTCGTATATTTTTCTTCCTTTTTTAATTCTTTTTCTACCTCATAAATAGTTTTTTCACCTGTTACATTTTCTTGTAATAGTTTTTCTAAATATTTAGATGGTTTTAAGTTATCTACTTCTTGAAGTCCAATAGCCATATCCCATTCTAATTGTTTTACATAGTTTTTAGGTGTTTCTGTTTCAATATAATCATTTTTACTTGAATCTAATTCTTTTTCAGACATTTTAGCACCTCCACTAATAAAATTATAACATAAAAGTTTATTTTTGTCAGTATTATACATATTAAGAATAAATAAACTCTGACAAGACTAATAAAAATACAAAAAATTTCAATAGATTTGTCAGATTAATAATGTCTTTTTCTAAATTAGTGAACTCAAAAGTGTACCTAAAAATACCAAGTAGGCTCCAAACCCTTTAAAACAAACAAAAAGTGGAGCCTTTCGGCTCCTTCAGGGGGTTTTGGTTGAATACACTCTCACCTTAAAAGATCGTAAGAGTGATCCGCATAGCTATTTCTCTGCTATGCTAATTAAATGATATAAAATTTTTTTAAAAATGTCAATTGCTTTTTAAAAATTTAATTAAAAAGTTGAAAAACTTTACACAATTTTATATAATTAAATAGGTGAAGATATGCAAGTAGTAAAAAAGAGATTTAGAAAGGATAGACTTTTTTTAATTATTATGATTTTCGTGTTCATAGTTATACTAGTTTTTAGTTTAACTAAAATAAAAACATGGTTAAAAGATAGAAATAATAATAATGACGTAATTGATAAAATAACAGAAGAAGTAAAAATAGATGAAATCAAAGATGATGATAATACAGAATTAATTAATAGTGACAAGGAAGAAAAAACAAGTGACTACTGGTATTATGTTAATTTTCCTTTAATAAATGTAGATTTTAACAACTTAAAAAAAATCAATGATGAAACAGTTGGATGGATAAACGTTAATAATACTAACATAAACTATCCATTTGTAAGAAGTAGAGATAACGACTACTACTTATCCCATTCCTATGACAAAACTTACAATAATGCTGGATGGGTATTTATGGATTACAGAAATAATAGAGACTTAAATAACAAAAACACAATACTATATGCACATGGAAGAATGGATAAAACAATGTTTGGCTCTTTATACATGACACAATATTCTTCATGGTATCAAGATAAATCAAATCACATAATAAGAATATCAACAGAATTAGAAAATACCCTTTGGCAAGTCTTTAGTGTTTATAAAATAGAAGAAGAAAGTTATTACATCAAAACAGACTTCAATGATGACATAGAATTTAATGAATTTTTAACAACTATTAAAAATAGAAGCAAATATGATTTTAAAACAGAATTAACTTCGAGTGATAAAATATTAACACTTAGTACATGCGCTAATGATAAAGAAAGATATGTAGTGCATGCTAAACTAATTAAGAAGAGTGCAAGAGAGTAGGTAAAATAATGAAAGAAATAAATTATGAAGTTTTAGAAAGTATGGGCCTTCTTGATTACTATTTTGATTTAAGTAAATTTATACATAATTTTATAAATAAAAACTATCCTTTAAACGAAGAAGATATTAGATGTTTATCAGCAAATGAAACAACACCTAATATTGAAATGAGAAATGAAATGTTTAAAGTAATGAATGAAGAATTACTAAGGATACTTGAGTATCAAAAAAGACTTAACCAGAAATTTATGATTGATTTAGAAAATCAAAAGGAAGTAAAACCAATAAATATTGGGGAATATAATAAAGAGATATTTAACTACAAGGAACAACTCCTAAAAGCTAGATATGATTATTTAATGGAAAACGAAACAAAAAGAAGTAAATAAATTTGGCACTAATAAAAGTGCTTTAATTTTTACTTGACAATTGAGTACCTGTTCAACTATAATATAATTAGTTGAGTAAAAGTTCAACTGAAAGGATGTAAAATATGAGTATTAATGAATATAATTGTGACTGTAATGTAATACATGAAAGTGTAGTAAAAGAAGTTAAAAAAAGTATGCTTAGTGATAAAGTAATAAATGAAGTTGCCTCGTTTTTTAAGATAGTAGGAGACCCCACTAGAACTAAGATATTATCTATACTCGACAAGAACGAACTATGTGTGTGTGACATTGCAAACTTACTTAATATGACTAAATCTAGTATAAGCCATCAATTAAAAACTTTAAAAGAGGCGAGTATTGTAAAAAGTAAGAAAGAGGGAAAAGAAGTATATTACACATTAGATGATGAACACGTAAGCGAAGTATTTGAAGTTGCTTTATACCATATTGGACATAAGAAGGAGAAAAAATAATGAAAAAATATAAATATAACATAAATAATTTAGACTGCGCTAATTGTGCAAGAAAAGTTGAAGAAAGTTTAAATGAAAATAAAGATTTCAAAAACGTAATAGTTAACTTTAATACAAAGAAATTAATTTATGGATCTGATAAAGAGTTTACACTTCCAGAGTTAAACAAACTTGTTAAAGAAGTAGAGCCTGATGCATTTATTACAGATGAAGAAGTAAATGTTAAAAAAGAATATCATTTTAGCATATTAGTTATTGCAGTTATTATTGGACTAATTGGATATTTTGTTAAAATGCCTACATATTTAAAATGGATACTTTATGTAATAAGTTATTCTATGCTATTATATAGGTGTATTATAAATTCTTTAAAACTATTAATTAAGAGCAAGACAATTAATGAAAATTTACTAATTACAGTTTCTTGTTTAGGCGCATTATCACTTGGTAATGTTCTTGAAGGAATAATGGTAATTACACTTTATACAATGGGAAAAATACTTGAAGAAAAAGCTATTAATAATTCTAGAAATTCTATAAAAGATTTAATGGATTTAACTGATAAATCTGTTAATATTAAAGTTGGTAAAGAAGTTAAGAACATTTTAGTAGAAGATGTCAAAGTAGGAGATATTCTCTTAGTTAAAAAGGGAGAAAAAATTGGAGTAGATGGAATAATTAAAAGTGGGGCTAGTTCTATAGATAGTTCCGCACTTACTGGAGAAAGTGAACCGGTTTTTATTAAAGAAGGAGATAAAGTTTTATCAGGAAGTATTAACTTAGGAGATATTATTTTGGTTGAAGCAACAAGTACATTTGAAGACTCTACTGTAAGTAAGATACTTGAAATGCTTGAGTCAGCTACTGATAAGAAAACTAAAACTGAAACTATAGTAAGTAAAGGTAGTAAAATATATACACCAGTTGTATTAGTACTTAGTATTTTAGTTATGCTTGTTCTTCCACTTTTCGGAGTAAGCGTGTCTTCTTCAATTTATAGGGGACTAACATTCTTAGTAATATCTTGCCCATGCGCAATTGCTATAAGCGTGCCACTTTCTTATTTCACTGGAATTGGTGTATGTAGTAAAAATGGAATATTAGTAAAAGGTAGTAATTATTTAGATAGTTTAAGTAGTGCAAAAAATATAATATTTGATAAGACTGGTACTTTAACTAATGGAACTTTTAAAGTGACAAATATTGATATAAAGGATGAAGACTTGACAGACGAGTACAATAAAGACGATATAATGGAAATACTTTTGATGGGAGAAAGTTTGAGTAACCATCCAATTGCTAAAAGTATAATGGGTATTAGTAATAGAAATGTTGATAATTCTAAAATTAAGAACTTTAAAGAGATTAGTGGTAAGGGAATAACTTTTCAACTTGATGATAAACAAGTAAGTATTGGAAATAATAAAATGGACGAATGCAAGGAAATTGCAAGTATTCATATGCATATTAACAGAAAGCACGTAGCTTCAATATTTATAAAAGATGGAATTAAAAAGAACACTAGTACTGTTATTAAAAGTCTTCAAAAGAATGATATTAAGACTTATATGTTTACTGGAGATAAGAAAGACATTGCTTTAGAAATTGGTGAAATTTTAGGAATTGATGAAATAAAATATGAAATGCTTCCAACTGATAAATTTAAGGATTATGAGAAAGTGGAAGAAAGCGGTCCAACTATATTTGTCGGAGATGGAATAAACGATGCACCTGTATTAAAAAGAAGTAGTGTAGGTATTTCAATGGGTGGTGTAGGTTCAGACCAAGCAATTGAAGCAAGCGATATTGTAATAGTCAATGACGATTTAAATAAGATACCACTTGGAATAAATATTAGTAAATACACTAAACATATTATTAAAGAAAATTTGATATTTGCAATTGGCGTTAAAGTAGTAATTTTAGTTCTTAGTGTTGTAGGACTTGCAAGTATGTGGCTTGCAGTGTTTGCTGATACTGGTGTAACTTTATTAACAATTTTAAATACTCTTAGAATTATAAAGAAGTTTAAATAATACAAGCTTAGGCTTGTTTTTTTGTGATATAAATTGTGATATTGATAATGGCGAAAATAAGATTACAGTAGCAACTGGCTCTTACATAGAAGAGATGACAACAAAAAAGAAATTTTAATCTATGATTACATAGATGATAACTTTGCAAAAACTAGAAATATGTTTCTTAAAAGGAAAAAGACATATGAAAAATTAGGATACGAAATATTGGATGAGAACAAAGCATAAATATAAAATTAAAATAGTGGGAAATAGCCACTATTTTAATTTTTAACTAAATTATATTTATTTAGTAGAATGTCAATTTTATCAATTGGAATTCTAGTTTTTGGATCATTTTTCAAAAAAACACATCCATTTACAAAATCTTTGTAACTAATAATACTATTAACATATAACAATTCAATTATTTTTAATGTTCTAATAACTTCTACACCATTAGCTTCAGCATATTTTTTTAACCTCTCATCGCCGGTAGCTAAAATACCTTTATTATCTCTGGCAATGATATAATTCAATATATCTTTATCAGACAATTTTTTATTAGTATTTTGAATATCAAAAATTTCTATTAATTCTTGTGAAGTGGATGAAATAACTTTAAATTTATTAATTAATTTTAAATTACCAGTTTTAAAATTAATTTCATGTAGTTTAACTAAGTCAGAAATATAAACGTTATCAAGATTTATAAATCTATCTAAAACTCTAGCAGTATTTAAGTCAGTAATTATGTTTGTATCAGTAACGATTATCCTCTTCGTAATAATCATTTTCCAAAACTCCCAAAAGTTCACAGGCTTTGCTAATTGATATTATATTTTCTGACTTTAATTTATGTACTAATTTTTTATATTGAAAAGAATTTTCAGTAGGTATAGGTTTTTTGTCTTCTTTACCAATTGTTTTATTAATTATAATCATCCATTTTTTATATAAGTATTCTGAAATAATATTTAGATCCTTTAATCTATATATAATTGAAGAATAACTTACCTTGTATTCATTTTTAAAAGCATTTAATTCATAAAAATTCAAAGAACTTCTAGATTTCCCGAATTCATTTATAACTGCTAATGATGGCATTAATAATGAACTTGCAAATCTATCACAGGCTTTTTCCTCATTCATTTGATTTCCTTTTATATCTAAAACCATATGTCCTAGTTCATGTGCAATGGTAAATCTTTGTCTAGCTCCATCTGAAGTATTTTTAAGTAATATAATAAATGGTATTCCATCTATTATTTCACTAGCACCATCAAAATCATTAAATTTATTATTAATATTGTCAATTTCAATTATAACTATTCCTAAATTTTCAAGTGTATTCATAAGATCAAAAATAGGCTGTTTTAAAGATAATTGATTGTCCTTCCTAAATTCATCTGCATTTATTTCGGCATCTTCTAAACTAAAGCAACTATATTTTTTTAATTGAACTTGTATTTTTTCTAAACTATTTAATTCTAAAACTTCAAAATATTCATTTATTTTTCTGTCAATTTCATCTTTTAATAATTCAAGATTTTGCCCTGTCAATCTCTTTCTTTTTCTAAAAGATGTTAAATTTATTTTCTTTTCGTATTCCTTCTTTAGAAACTCAAAAGGACTTACATTATAAGCATTAGAAAACTGAATCAATTTAGTAGAGTCAACATTCAAAATACCTTTTTCATATTTATTAACAGCAGTGCTTGACATACTTAATAAGTTGCCTGCTTCTTTTAATGATAAGTTTTTGAGAAGTCTTATTCTTTTTAAGTTATTTCCTATTTGATTCATACATATCACTCCCGGTTTATATTTTAACACAAAAAAGAAGAAAAGTAAACAAAAACAATTGAATGCTATTGTGATAATTTGTGCTGTGATAATTAAAAAATTTAAAAAAATGATAAAAACAAATTGACCTAAAAGAAAAAATATGATAAGATTTACTTGTACAGGAGATAATGCTGTACATTACCTAAGAATTACGGGATACCGTAATAAGGCACAGTGTCGGAAGACCTTGCCGTAGGCTTTAGTCAGTGGCCATCCAAAACTGACTTTTTTTATGTTCAAATGAAAAAAATGTCGAAAAAAGTATAAAATTATGTTATCATTTATATAGGAGGATAGTTTTATGAAAAACGATAAATTTGTGCTTGGCTTGGATATAGGAATATCATCAGTAGGCTGGGCTTTAGTTAACATTGATGATGATGGTAAGCCAACGAAAATAAAAGACGTAGGAGTTAGAATATTTACGCCAGGAGAAAATGTAAAAACAGGAGAAAGCAAAACACAAGATAGAAGACTTAAAAGAGGAGTAAGAAGAGTTCTAAGAAGAAGAGCATTTAGGGTAAATTGTATTAGAATGCTACTTGCAGAAAATAACTTTTTGCCAAAACCAAAAAGTAACATTCAATCTGAAAAATTTAATGAATTAAAAGTATTTTATGATAAAATTGTAAATGATTACTATAAGAGCAAAGACACTAATCCATTTATATTAAAAGTGGAAGCACTTGATAGAAAATTATCTGGTGAAGAACTATCAATTATACTAGTGCATTACGCAAAACATAGAGGTTATAAATCAAATAGAGATGAAAATGATAGTGATACAGGTAAAGTTAAAAGTGCAATAACAGAAAATGAAAAATTAATGTCAGAAAAGAAATATAGAACAGTAAGCGAAATGCTTATTAAAGATGACAAGTTTAAAGATAAAATTCATAATACATCTGATGATTATAAAATGTCTGTAACTAGAAGTATGATTGAAGAAGAAATTAATAAAGTCTTAGATAGTCAAATAAAGTTTGGTTTAATAACTGAAGACTTCAAAAGTAAATATTTAGAAACATGGAGTAGTCAAAGACATTTTTCAGAAGGACCTGGAGGTAATTCTAAATATGGTGGAGATTTAATTGCAAGAATGACTGGCCTATGTAAATTCACAAATGAACCACGCGCTCCTAAACAAGCTCCAAGTTCCGAAATATTTGTAGCTTTAACAAAACTTGTTAACACGAAAATTAAAATAAATAATGAAGAAGAATATAGACCTCTTACTGAAGAAGAAATTGATAAAATATTAAATTCTGCATTAAAGAAAAAAACTTTTACATATAACGACATTAGAAAATGTTTAAATACCGAAACTCTAGTAGTTAATAATTTAGATTTAACAACTAAAGAATTTACGAAAGTATTAAAAGAATTTAAAAATAAAATACTTAAACGTGATGATGAAGAAAGAGTTGATTTTTCATTAATAAGTGATGAAAATAAAGCTGTTTTTGAAGAGATGAAAAGCAAAGAAAAACTTAATAAAAAATTTATTGAATTTAAAAGTATTTCAGAATTTAAATCTAAGTTTAACGCATTTGGTAGTGAAGAATGGAATAACTTATTAAACAATATTGAAGTTTTAGATGAAATAGCTGTTATTTTAACAAACAACAAGACAGAAGAATCTGTTAAAAAAGCAGTTAAAGATAGCAATTTAATTGACAATAAATACATTGAAACAATTTTATCTTTACCAAATTTAAAAGATCATATGAATTTATCTTTATCATTGATCAGAAAGCTAAATAAGATAATGATAAATGGTATAACTTATGACAAAGCAATGGAACAATTAGGATATAATCATAGTGACTTAATAAATGAAGAAAACAAGAAAAATCTACTTGTTCCAGTAAATATTAATAAAGACTTAAGAAACCAAAGAGTAATTAGAAGCTTATCTCAAACTAGAAAAGTATTAAATGCAATTATTAAGAAATATGGTATGCCATATAAAATAAATATTGAAACTGCTGGTGAACTTGCAAAAGATAAAAAAGAAAGAGATAGAATTAAAAAAAGAAATGAAGATAACAAAGATAATAATGAAAAACTAAAAAAACAAATACTTGAATTAAAATCAAATACAATATTTAAAAGTGAATCTGATATTTCAGGATTTGATTTATTAAAGTTTAAATTGTGGAATGAACAACAGGGAATATGTGCATACAGTGGTAAAACAATATCAATTGATGAACTTTTTGATAACAATATTGTACAAGTTGACCATATTCTTCCATATTCTAGAACATATGATGATAGTTACAATAACAAAACTTTAGTTCTTACTAAAGAAAATCAAGATAAGAAAAATAGAACACCATATGAATGGTTAAAAAATACTGAAAGATGGGAAAAATTTAAAAAATATATTAATAGTTTAGAAACAATTAATGAAAAGAAAAAGAATAATTATTTATTAACTAATCTAACTCCTGACATAGAAAATCAAATGAGAAATCAAAATATCAACGATACGAAATATATCACAAGATATTTAACATCTTTCTTAAAAGCATACTTAAATGTACCAGTTGTTGATAGTGTTAATGGAATTATAACAGCTAAATTAAGAGCAAGATGGGGATTTAATAATATTACTCATAGTTTACAATCTACAACCTATTATATAAAAGATGTAGATGAGAATAATGATGTCAACAAAAACAGAGAAAATCATTTGCACCACGCTTTAGATGCATGCATAATAGCATGTACAAACAAATCACTTATACAAAATATCACTAATTATGAGAAGTACAAAAACTATATAGAAAGTCAAGCTTTTCATAATGCCAATAATAACATTGATAATGAATTTATTACTAAGATTGATGACAAGTATGTTGATGTTGAAACAGGTGAAATTATTGAAACTAGTCAATTTAAAGAATACTATAATGAACTTCTAGAAAAAAATTATATAATTAAAAATAACAACAAAGTTAGAGTAATGTTCCCAAAACCATATGATGATTTTGATATTGACGTAAGAGCTAGAATATTTGAAAGAAATCCTGAACAATTAAAATTTATGTTAGAAGGAATGAAAAAATACAGTGAAAAAGAAATTAATGAAATAACTCCTATAATACCTTCATTTGCAAAGAATAAAGTATCAGGAAGTTTACACGAAGAAACTTTAAAAGGAGTTAAAACCATAAATGATGTTAAATATTCAACTTTAAGAACATCAGTATTGTCATTAACTGATAAAAATATTGAAAAAATATTTGATAAAGAAAATGGTAATAAAGTTATATACAAATCTTTAAAAGAATGGTTAAATGGATATAAAACAGGAGAAGAAGCCTACAAACAGAAAGGTTATCCAAAAGATACTGATGGAAATATTATTAAAAAGGTTAAATTGCAAGAAGAGTTTAGTAATAAAGGACACAAAGTTGGAACTTCAATAGCTGAAAAAGGAAACATTTATAAAATACTTATGTTTAAAGACAGAAGTAATGGTTCATTATATTTTGCTGGATTAGATTTATTTGATATATTAAATATTAAAAAGAATAAAGATTATGAAATTACAGTGTGGAAGAGTAGAACACAAAAAGACGTCATAAAATATGCAGATGCATCAGTATTGTATGAATATAATGATAATTATTTAATGAAAAATGACTTTGTTGAAATTATTAAAAACGATAATAAATGTGCTTTTTGTTATATAACTGGCTTTTCACAAGGAAAAATCGAGATATCAAGCTATTTAGGGGATGCATATGATCTAATAGGAAATAATAAGTTATTCACAAATTTTTATGCAGGAGGTCAATACCCTATAACAATTTCTACCATTAAATCTATAAAGAAAATTAATTTAAGTGTGCTTGGAAAAATTACAAAAAGTAAAACGGAGTAATTGTGGGATATCGTCAAGTAGTAATAAAAAAAGCGGATAAAATGAAACTTAAAGACAATAATCTTGTTGTATTAAATAATGAAATAGAAAGAAAAATTCCTTTAGAAGATATTAATTATATCATTATCGAAGATAACAAAACTATAATAACAACTAGATTATTGTCTGAAATAAGTAAATACTTTATTTCTTTAATAATATGTGATGAGAAATACGAACCTGCAACAATTACATTTTCATATAACAATCATTATAAACAGCTAGAAACATTTAAAGTGCAATTAAGTAGTACTGAAGAATTGAAAGGTAAATTATGGAAATCAATTGTAAAGAAAAAAATAGAAAATGAGTTAGTTGTTTTAGAAATGACTTCTCAGGATGAATATACAATTGAAAAATTAAAAAAGTTTCACAGTGAAGTAATTGATAACGATTCTACAAACAGAGAAGGATTGGCTGCTAAAATGTATTTTAGAAGTGTATTTGGAAGCGAGTTCTTAAGATTTTATGATGATGGGATAAATAGTGCTTTAAACTACGGATACACAATTATTAAAAGTTGTATTTTAAGAACTTTAGTAAAGTATGGTTTAAATAGTTTTTTAGGCATTCATCATAAGTCTGTTACAAATAATTTTAATCTAGCTTATGATTTAATCGAACCTTATCGAGCTTTTGTTGACAACTATCTTTATCAAATTCAAGATTCATTAACTTTTCCTTTATCTTTTGAAATTAGAAAGTCATTAATCGATTTACTTAATTTTGAAGTTGTTTGTAATAATATGCATTGTACAATTGAATATTCTATTGATTTACTGGTAAAAAGTTACATTAAGTCCTTAGAAGAAAATAGTGATTTGTTGGTGTTTCCAAGTTTAATTAATGATAAATAGATTTATGAGATTGCTATTAATGTTTGATATGCCTGTTATTACTGCAGAAGATAGAAGGAATTATTCTCAATTTAGAAAAAAACTAATTGATGATGGCTTTATAATGATACAATTTTCTGTATATGTAAGAATTTGTAAGAATCAAGATGATGTTGTAAAACACACATCAAGAGTAAAATTATTTGCACCGCCTAGAGGTAATGTTAGATTACTTCAAGTCACTGAAAAACAATATGAACAAATGATAATGTTGAGAGGAATTAAATATGATGAAGAGAAAGATAGTATAAATAGTTTAATTATTATAGAATAAATTAAAAACCTTGTAGTCAATAAACAAGGTTTTTGTTTTAATTTTAACTAACAAAGTGTTATAATGTACTGTTTTTCTTTTTATATTTTGGGTTATATGTATAATCAAGAAATTACAGGATACCGTAACATCTAATGCAGATAAGAAACCATCTACTTCGTCTTACATTACCTAAAAATTACAGGATACCGTAACTCTGTTACATTTTTATTAGCATATTTAAAAGTCTTACATTACCTAAAAATTACAGGATACCGTAACACATGTTAGTAAATTCAAGTTTAACAGTATGTCTTACATTACCTAAAAATTACAGGATACCGTAACCAATTGCGGGTATAGTTGTAGTACTTTTATGTCTTACATTACCTAAAAATTACAGGATACCGTAACTCTGTTACATTTTTATTAGCATATTTAAAAGTCTTACATTACCTAAAAATTACAGGATACCGTAACATTCTACTTTGACTATTCCTTGTTTTGGAAGTCTTACATTACCTAAAAATTACAGGATACCGTAACTTGTAATATAACATATTTACCAAATGGAACGTCTTACATTACCTAAAAATTACAGGATACCGTAACTAACGTTAATAATTCATTAAATATTACATGGTCTTACATTACCTAAAAATTACAGGATACCGTAACTTGTAATATAACATATTTACCAAATGGAACGTCTTACATTACCTAAAAATTACAGGATACCGTAACTTAAAACATCTTCTTTGGTTTCTTCAATTTGTCTTACATTACCTAAAAATTACAGGATACCGTAACCATTTACTCCTCCACCTTATACGCCATTTGGTCTTACATTACCTAAAAATTACAGGATACCGTAACGTACTGGAATAGGCTTAGGTGCAATAGTAAGTCTTACATTACCTAAAAATTACAGGATACCGTAACAATTCTGTACCACTTATATTATAGACACTAGTCTTACATTACCTAAAAATTACAGGATACCGTAACAAACCATTTAACTCAAAGAATATATCTTCAGTCTTACATTACCTAAAAATTACAGGATACCGTAACTATTATATGTATATTTTTATCATTTAGTACGTCTTACATTACCTAAAAATTACAGGATACCGTAACTTATGGAAGATGTTAAACAAAATAAGATTAGTCTTACATTACCTAAAAATTACAGGATACCGTAACATAAAGATACTATTCGTGCATATTACACTCGTCTTACATTACCTAAAAATTACAGGATACCGTAACTATCTTGCGCAAGCAATAACTTTACAGCATGTCTTACATTACCTAAAAATTACAGGATACCGTAACCACTTGCTTTAATACTTTTAAATAAGTTTAGTCTTACATTACCTAAAAATTACAGGATACCGTAACTAAGCATTTATATAAAAAAGTTGATAGGGCGTCTTACATTACCTAAAAATTACAGGATACCGTAACGTTTCATCAACAAAGTATGCAATAGGTAAAGTCTTACATTACCTAAAAATTACAGGATACCGTAACATATAGTTTTGAAAGATATATGAATGCATTGTCTTACATTACCTAAAAATTACAGGATACCGTAACAATTGTTTTCAAAATTCATATCAATATCAAGTCTTACATTACCTAAAAATTACAGGATACCGTAACCTCAAATTAATTATATCAATTAAACTCTAAAATGTACATATACAATATTGCTTTTTAATGTAAAATTGGGTAAAATAAAAACAGTGAGGTAGGATATGAATATTAGATTCAACGAATTAAATTTGAGTTTTAATAATCTATTAGTTATTAATGGGGCAAATAAAAGTGGAAAGTCAAAAATACTTAAAACAATAGAAAGAGGGTTAAATGGGGAATTAGAAGAATTCTACGTCAATAATAGCAGAGTAATTAAGGGTGATTTTAAAACTATATATATTGGGGATTATAATAATTTTTCTACTGATTTTAAATTAACTAAATCAAATATTTTTAAAAAATTAATTTATGATGATGTATTAAACACAATGAATAGTGAAGATATGCTTAAAAAAGTAAATAATATTTTTAATTCAATTGATCAAAAAGTAAACGGACTTTTAGAAAAAGAAGAATTATTAAAGAATGTTAAATTTAACATAAACATAGATAGTATAGACAAAATAATAGAAAAATTCACTGAAATATATATAGAAAATTATTTGCTTGATGACAAAATAACACCTAGAAGTGTTCTACGTAAATTATTAATTAATTTGTCACTGTTTCAGGCTAATAAAGATAATTATGACAATACAATTGTATTAATTGATGATGTAGATTCAAGCCTTGATGAGATGGAAATATTCAAATTAATTAAAACATTAGAAAATAATAGTATAAGATTCATTGTAACATCTTCCAGAAATATTTATTCATATGTTGAAGATAAAACTTGTGTGTATAAACTATTTAACGGTCTTTTAAGTAATATTGTTAACATGGAGGGCTGTATAAAAGAAAGCATAATGAGGAACGAATATAATATGAGAAAAAGTAATAATGATTTTAATTCATTTTATGAAGAAAATGAATATTTGATTAATGAAGAAGATATCAATTATTTTCAAAACAATATACTTCCCAATTTAAATTATCAAATAGGACTGTTATACAGTAACAATTTAACTCATGATGATTTTAAAAATATAATTACTACTAAAAGTGAATTGGAAAAATTATATTTAGAAATAATTTATAAAAACTTGACTTATAAGATTAATTAGAAAAAACAAATAATATATCAAAAAAAGATTATAATGATTCGTTTATAAGCGGTTTATCATTTTCTACATACATTTAAAATAAAGTTTTAATTATTAAAAACGTTAAAATTAAGAAGAAAATAATTGGTATAAAACCAAATATGGTAATTGGGAAACATTAATATCAGATAAAGGCAAGAAATTAATCATAACATTAGAACCAAATAAGACTTATAAGTTAGGATAAATATTAAAACACGATTTATTATATCAAGCATATCCAGAATTGAAAAAAATAAAAGTTACTACCGAAAGTTTTAATAAGAATGCTTTAAAGGCTTATGGCTATTATAGTCCGTTTTTCTTGGATAAAGGAATATATTTAAATAATTACTGGATTAATAAGGGTGTAAATTATAAAGGAACACTATTGCACGAAATTAATCATTATATTGAGGGATATGAAAAATATAATAAAAAAAGCCGTGGAGCAAATTTAATTGAAAAAGATAGAAAAAATAATCTTGGCGAAATTATTTCGGATGAAGCAAAAATATATTCAGAATTTACACAAGAGGAATTAAATGATATAATTGATTTAGAGCAGATGAAAGAAAATCCAAATTATAAGAATTATTCACAAAGATTAATTCAAAGAAATAATTTAGATTTTAAAAAATTTAATGAGGATGTGATTTCTAAAGATGATAATAATTCATTGGTTCCAAAGAATAATACAGAAAATATTATTTATACGAAGAAAAAGAATGGAGAAGAAAGGCAAAATAATCGTTTAAAACTATATGATAAAGAACTAGATAATAGTTCTTATATAGAAAAAAGTATTTGGTGAAATAATATTGGAAGTCTAAGATAAACATATTAAAAAACAGCCTAAACTTATTAGCTTGGGCTGTTTTCTTTTATAATCTGATATATTTCATTTATAAATATACTTCTATCATTCATATCTTCATTAACTAACAAGAACACTTTATTCTTTGTTCTAGTTAATGCAACATAAAATAGTCTTCTTTCTTCAGCAAAAGGTATTCCTTCATCAATTAATTCATTTTTAAACAAAGACTCTAACCAAAACATTGAGTGTTCATTAGCTGGAAAACTCTTATTAAGCCCAATAACAATAACTTGGTCATATGTAAGTCCTTTCGATTTATGCATAGTCATACCATCTATAAGAATATCTTCATAACCTACAAATTCAATCTTGTTTCCTATATCATCCTTTAAATCAACCTCATTAAAACACTTGTTAATTACATTATTAGTTCTACCAAGAACAAGTATCTTATCATTTGGATTAACTTCATGTATCTTAAGAATCAATTCTTTTAACTTTAAATATTCACTATTATCATTACTATCAATTTTCTTAAAAGTAACAAACCTAATTGGATACTTTTCATGCTTGTCACTTACTAACACTTTCTTTATTTGATTTTCATTCCTCATAACAAAAGTTCCAGAATAATCAGTAAGCTCTTGACTATTTCTATAAGTTTTACTAATTTTAAGTAATTTAGCCCCTTTAAAATACTTTTCAAAATTATAAGTAAAATCTATTCTAGAACCACTAAATTGATAAATACTTTGAAAATCATCTCCAACAGCCACTATATTTGAATCATTTCTATTTCTTGTATTATTAACAATATCATATCTGTCTTTAGAAATATCTTGATACTCATCAATAATAATATAGTCAAACTTTAACATATTATCACTACTAATAGTACTTATATACTTATTAGCATAATAAATTAAATCACTATACTCAAAACCATATTCATTAGACCCAAATAACTTATTTTGATAATAATGATAAAAATCATTTATATAATAAAACTGTCTTACCATTTCTCTTTTTTCTTCAGTATTTACATTACTTAAATAATTATTAACAACACTCAAATAATTATTTCTATCTTTACTCTCTTTAATATCACTGATACACTCATACATAAAATTTTTAAAAGGGTAGACTATACTAAGAGGATTACTATCATATATACCAAAAAGAATTCTTTCTAAACTTATTTCTTTAGGAATAATCCCAAATTTAATTAAACCTTTTTCTAAAGTATTAATTATATCTTCCCCATGCATATAATCAATAGCAATAAAATTAGTATGATGCATTTTATGATAATTAATTTTTAACTCTTTAATTTTATTATATTTATTTAATTCATTTTCCTTATAATTAGACAATCCAAAATACTCTATATAAATATCTTCTCCACCTATATTTATAGTAAAGTCAGGCTTATATATCTTATTATCATCCATAAGTTCAGTATAAATTTTCTCATATGTATAATTTATATCATGAGTAAACAAGTAATTAGCAATTTTTGCCTCCCCAAGAGATTTAACTATTTCCCCCTTAATGGTTCTAATATATTCACCATTAAGTCTCTTTTCAATAAGTGCTTCTACTGTTTGTTTAAGACCTCTTTCTCTGGCTTCATCCAATTTATAATTCTTATATGCATTAAAAAACTTTTGATATGTATTATACTTAAAATAGTTATTAACAAAGTATTCACTAAACATAAAATTTCTATTAAGTTTATTCTTATCAAATATATCTATTACTTCTTTAACTTTATCTTTATAAGGAAAGATCCTTTCTTTAAAATAATCTAAAAAGAATTGATTTTTTAAGTTTACATCAACTACATAACACTTTCTATTATGAAATATTTTTCTAATATAAGTATACCCTAAACTATGAAAAGTAGTAACAACTGCTGGTATATTAAAATCTCCCAAAATTCTATTTTCTAATTCCTCTGTGGCCTTTTTAGTATAACTCATTACAAGTATCTTGCTTGGATCTACATGCTTTACATCAACTAAATACTTTACCTTAGAAGCCATTGTAGTAGTTTTACCAGTTCCAGCACCTGCAATTATTAAAGAAAACTTTTCATCTGCAAGTATTGCCTTAATTTGTTCTTTATCTAGTTTAATATTATCATCTATTCCTTTATACATATTTAAAAAATAGTCTTTATATTTATTATATTCATTTTCAAGAATTATATCATTATATTTATCTATATCAAATTTAGATAAATCTAACTCACCCTTAACTTCATCATATAAATATTTAGAAATATATTCTTTGTTATTAAATTTATTAATAAATACCTCTTTCATAACTACACCTTTTATTCTAAGTATATTTTATCAAAATAATATAACAATGTCCATAAGTAGTTTGACACACTTAGTTAATCCGTGATAAAATTAACATAGATAGTAGGTGAAGTAAATTGAAAAAATTAAAAAGATTGTTAATAATTATTATAGTAACTGCATTTTTATATTTCTATTACAATGAAGAGACCACTAATTTATTAAAAAAAATCTTTCCAGATAGTTATTCAACTGATGTAACTGAAGTAGAGGAAGATAAAGGTAGTTATATAATTATAAATAATAACGAGCCAGATTTTAACGATGAAGACAAAACAACAGATTCTTTTGAAAAGTATAGTAAACTTGATTCTCTAGGTCGTGCTGGTGTTGCCTATGCAAATATAAGTAAAGAATTAATGCCAACAACTGAAAGAGAAAGTATAGGCATGATTAAACCAACTGGTTGGCACACAATAAAATATGATATTGTACCAGGAAAATATTTATATAACCGTTGTCACTTAATTGGATACCAATTAACTGGAGAGAATAAAAATGAACTAAATTTAATAACTTGTACTAGACAAATGAATACAGTGGGAATGTTACAGTGGGAGGGTATGGTTGCAAACTATATCAAGGAAACCAACAATAACGTCCTTTATAGAGTAACTCCGAAATATGAAGGTAACAACCTACTTGCAAGTGGTGTTCAAATAGAAGCATATTCTATTCAAGATAATGGAAAAGGCGTAAAGTTCAATATATTTGTTAAAAACATTCAAGACGGAATAGAAATAGACTATAAAACTGGAGATAGTAAGCTAATAGAAAAAAATAACTAAAAACAAAGCATAAAAAAAGAATTAAATATTTTTTAACTCTTCCTTATGCTTTTTTGTAAAGTTTAAAAGAACTAATTCAAACTCTTCATCACTTTCAATTTTATCATAGAATTCTTTTCCATTATCACTAATAACTTTAAGTATTAAATAATCTTTATCATCATTTTCATTAGATAAATACACATATTTAATACCATTAACATCTATAGTATCAACCTCTATATAGTCTTTACCATTAATATTAGTAACATTAACATCAATTTCTTCCACTTGAAACACCCATACTTTCATTCTTTTCTGCAATTAATGAATCTACTACTGTATTTATATAATCATTTTGCTCAAGTTGTGACATCAAGAACTCATCAAACTCTTGACTTCCATCTTTATTAACATGACTTAAAAACTCATCTAATTTATCGGCATCAACATTATCAAGTAAATGAATTAAATAGTCTCCATTAGTATATTCACCATGACCAAACTTAGTATCTCTATAATTGTCCATACTATTTAATACACCACAAAGTGCATAAGTTTGTAATTCTGGATCTAATTCCATTATTTTTTTAGCCATTTGTTCATGCAAGAATCTAACATCATCTACTCCATTTTGCACCACACATTGACTGAATATACTAGATAATTCATCATTATCACTAACTAAAGAACCAATTTTCTTGTTAATTTCTCTCATTGCTCTTATTTTCTCAGTATATTCTTTATTATCTATCATTTCACTAATAATACTTTTATTATCTTCAGTTTTATCAACACTTTTTTTAACAGAAGCAACACCAACAAATATAAGTGCAGCACTAACAAGTGCAATTATCTTTTTAGTAAGTAATTCTTTTTTTCTCTTTTCTTTTCTAACATTTCTTTCTTGTTTCCTAAAATTTCTAGAATCGTACATAGCATCTCTTCTATTATTTTCATCTCTAGAATTCATCACTTTTAAAATGCTTTCATATTGTTCATCATTCATATCTCTTACCCTCTATAACAATGATATTATATAAAATAACAATTGTCAAACAAATTTAAAATTTTTACATAAATTTTACACTTGTTTTTTCAAATTGAATATGATATTATATATACGTGGAACAAGTGCAGGTGTAGTACAACGGCTAGTACGCGGCCTTGCCAAGGCTGAGACGTGGGTTCGATTCCCATCACTTGCTCCATTGACGAAACTGTTCGAACTATTTAGTTTGAACTTGATATATAGAATCAATCGAAAGATTGATTTTTTTGTGTCTTACAAAGAAATCATCCTAAGAAAAGGATGGTGTTTATGATTAATATTATCAAACAAGAAATACCCATTGATAAATCTAATTTCTTAAAAATATAAGATACAAAGGTTGAAATCACATACAACAATATGGCAAATTTTAAATATTAAAATGATTAATAAAACTTAAATTATATTTTTTCGGAAACATTGTTTAATTTATTTGCTTTTTAAATTTTCAGTTTGGAACTCGTTTCTATCTAATTTTTTACTAATATTAGCTGATAATAAATATTGTATATATTCTTTAATATCTTTGTCAGTTTCTGTTTTTAATCTTTTTTCTAATTCTTTTTTGGTTCTTTTTGCAACATTACCATCTTTGTCAAGGTAATATTCAATATTCAATTGAGGTATAGCCAACCAATTCGGATAAAATTTAATCATCTCATCAAACGCTTCTTCGAAATCTAAAAAATAATCATTAAAATTATAAATTAACCTAAAATCTCTTAAGTAATTATTATATTGAATTGTATTCTTTGATATTTCATCATTTAATTTTTGTATGTATAGTTCTGACAATTCTAAGCCAGTTATTTTTATAAATAAGATTAGATCTTTTATTGCATTAATTTCTGCAATTTTTTCATCCGAAAATACTCCATAATTACAATGATAATAATATTCATCATAATTACCTTGTATATTGTCATTTATATATGTTATTTTTGATTTAGTAGCATCATTCTTAGCAAGATTATCTTGGGTAGCTATTGTTAATAGGGTTTCTTTTATAACTCTAATTACATCTTTATTTGTTCTTCCTAATTTCATATCATATGCATTTTTAAAATGATTTAATTCATGAAAAATAACGCTCATAAAATTAATTTCTCCAAAATAAATAGCTTTAACTACTCCTTTGTCTATTGTAATTACATTTTCAACAATTATATGATTTATATGATTTTTTATATCAAATTCACCTAGAATATTATTGGATAAATCCCTTATAACACAGGAACACATATCGTTACAAAATTCAGTGCTTTCTAAATATAAATTCATAATTTCTTTAATAAACGCAATTACTATGTTTTCAAATTCATTGTATGGCATTGAAGGAATCGAATCTTTAATGCAGCTATTTTTAAGAATTAATTTTAATGATTTAAAAGATTTTGATTGAAATATTTTTTGGTTTAAAAGTTCGCTCATCATTATCACCTCTTATATATCGTAACATAAATTCACTATTTTTTCATCACATAAAGTTAAATTAGTGCGAAATATTATCAATAATTATTAATTATGTGTTCATTCGTATATTGGAAAAAGTTGTAGATAACTACGACACTCGCTCCAAATGAATTTAACACCATAAATTTGGTGTTTTTTATATATTTAAAATTCGAACCCACATTTCTAGCCTTGGTTAGAGTTATTCTTAAAACTGATAATATCTTCTCTAAGAAAATTCCATCTAACTGCGACTAAATATCTGTCTTTTAAATTTCCTTTAGAAGTTATACATCTTTTTTGAGGACCTAAAGTCATACAAGCAACATGCGATGAAGTAAAATGAAGACATTTTTTTGACAAAACTAAGTCATATAAATCATATTTACTTATCCAAACATAATTATCTATTGTCCCACAAATTAAACAGTCAATATCATATTCTGAATTCCTACCACGAACAATAAATCTATCAACCATATCTATAATTATTCTTGTTTTATTTACATAACTATTAAAAATATTTAGATCATCTTGATAAAATTCTTTGTTTTTCCTTAGAACTATAACTTTTATTTTCATTAGTTCTTAGAATATCAAATCCATGCTTATCAATTAATCTAACTAGATATTCAACTCCAGATTTATTAATACCATATTTTGATTTTATAGAAGGAAAAGGCATGCCATTCTTTCTATCATAATATAAATTAATTCTTTCTTCATAACTTATTTTAGTCATACAAAAACCTCGTTTCTATTTTGTCCAAGAAACGGGGTTCATATCATTGGAACGTTAATCATCTTTTCTTGTATTAGGAATAAGTTTTTTTACCATTTGTTGTTCTTTTATCTTTGTTTGAAGTTCTGGAATTACAAATAAACCATCAACTTCATCAACAGATTCTATAAACTTATAAGTATCATGCTTTGGTTCATATTCTTTATATTTTTTTAATAAATCTATATATGGTTGTATACCACCTTTTTTTTCAAATTTTTTTGATCTTTCACGCCATACAAAAGTTGATGAGCCATCATTAAATGTTGCAAATACTCCTACATTAAGAATTTTATCTTCACCTAATGATCGCGACTTAAAGCCATCTAAATTTGTTGTATTTAGTGCAAGATTATTTGAATTTAAAATTATAAAATCTTTTAAGTAAAAATATCCTGGCCCTTTATAAAACCAATATATAGGTTCCCAAGGGAAAGTCATTTTAGATTGTTCTTTTGTAATTTGAACTTTTCTATAAACACCTTGTTCTTCTTTAACCATAGCAAATAATGCTCGTTTGTTTCCTACATTATATGGTCTCAAGTATAAAACACTATCTGGATTTTGTATAATTCTATTTAAATTTTCATCAATATATTCTAATTGAACATTACTCATTATTTAAATCCTCCCTTTGTAATGAATATTATAACATATTTTTGATTACATTACATAATAATCATTTATTTTTTTAAGTTAATATATTCAATATATATTTCACTAGTATAATACCTCAAATAATTTCTATAAGATAAATTTAATAATATGTAAACTAAAAAAAATGATTGCAAAACAATATAAGCAAATTTTAATTTTTATGTGCTCTAATACAAAGAAATCCATAAGAATTATAAAGTTTGTAGATATTAAATGAACAGCAATATCTCTAATTAATATTTCATCATCCCGTATGCCTTGTATTTTATTAACATTTCTAGCTTTGCAATAAATATCAGAATAGAAATCTACCTTTTTATATTTTTTATTAATTATGATTCCGTTTTTTATATACATTTAGTTCTACTTTAATATGTATTTTATGGCTAGCCATTATAGACTTCTTCCTTTTGCTTCTTGTATTGTATCAGCTGGATTCATAAATGTATTTATTTTCTTCATATTAACAATCCATTCAATTTTACCTGATTCATCTTTTTGTACTAATAAGAAACCATCAGCTGTATTTTTAATAATTTTTAACTTATAATTTATTTCTTCTTCAGCAGTCATATTTGGATTTTCTAATTTGTAATTAGTTGCCCTAACTTCTTTTGCAAACTCTCTAAATTGTTTAGAAAATTCTAATTGTTCTGGAAAATTATTTTCTATAAATTCATCATACATTAAATCAAATTCTTCTATATTTTTTCCTCGTTCTGTGCTTAAGCCAAAAGGATAATTTTGACCTAACATATCAATAATTGTTTTCCAATTTTTGGATTTATCATATTTATCATATTCAACTAAACCTTCTTTTTCTAAAATTTCAAAAAAGTGTTTAACATTTATTTGTATTTTATCTATCGGAACTATACTTTGCCCATCTTTTGAAATCCATTCTCTACTAATATATGCTTCTCCCTGCGGTTTAAAAAATTGTTCTCCATTACAAACATGAATCGTTATATTTTGATTAGAAATAATTTTATCTAAAGCTCCTTGAACTCTTTCATCAATGTAATACTTAACTTGATAATTCCCATTTTTATCTATATATTCATCTATATGTGCTCTTGCTATACTAGAATTTCTAAAAATAGAAAAGAATAAAGCGTGAACTGGATTATCAGTTGCATAAACATAACTGCCTTTTTGTGTGCTTTCATTTGAGTTAATAACATCTAAATTTTCAGGGCTTCCATGATATAAGACATTTGGAACATAATCAAATATATAACTATCAACTCCTATTGCTTCTTTTATTTCATCAACACTTTTACCACTCATTTTTATTTTTTTTATTTTCTCTTCAATGGGTAAAAATGATTTCATATCAGTTTGATATCTAGACATTTCTTTTTTTAATTTTCTATCAGAAATAAGATTTCTTAATTTCAACATATAACCATCTCTCATTTCCATATTATTTTTAAATATTAATTCAATATTTTTACTTAATTCATCGTAGATAATATTAACATCATCAATTTTTTTATAGTGCTTTATAATACCTTTTAATTTTTCATCTTCTTTATTCATTCCCATATCTATTCCCATAATTGTAATAAATGTGGAAATATCCTCTTTAAATTGAAGTTCATCAACATATTCTTGATACATTTCATTTCCATTTTGTACTATATTTAATAATTCATCTTGATTATAAGTGAATACTATTCTATCAATTTGTGCTTGCGTCAAATTATTTGGAAATGAAGCAATTAATTGTTTAGCAAACTCAACATTTTTGCCATAATTAGATTTTGGATTTCCTAATCTATATTTTTTTGCAAATTCTTCAGCATAATGTTGAACTAATCCTTCAGTAATAAATTGTCCAAACTCACCTTTTATTGTATTACTTTCATTAAATAAATTTGGTCTAATAAAATAATGAAATATTTCATGGACAACAATATTATCAATACATGATTGAATTATTTCTTTATCACTTTTGCAATCACTAAATGATTTTGTATAAGGATAAATATGAATTTTATTATCTTCTTTTGTTCTTCCACCATGAGCGGATGGAATATATTCAGAACTATAATTTTCAGGATTGGTTATTCCTGCTTGCTTACTAAAAAAGGCAATGTCTTCTTTTGTTGGTCTTTCAATTACAATGAAATTTGTATTTAATAAACTATCAATATTTTGAAGTTGTCCTTGGGTTAATGAGGAACTATACTGATTTTTAATGCAGGTTAAAATATAATTCCCATACTCATTAATTGATTGTTGTATCTTTTCATAATTGATATTCACATCTATCACTACCTTTACTATATATAATTATAACATTAATTTTTACATTTATTATAAAAGAACATACACATTTTACATTCAAAATTTGACTAAAAACAACATAAAATGATATAATTAACTTAAATTAAAAAGCAAGCAACAAAGAAAAGAAAGAAGGATAATATATGAATTTAGAACAAAACAAACTAGAAACAATTGAAAATTACTATGGAAGCATAAAAGCATACTCACTATTTTTAGAAAACTTGGCTTTCAATTTTCCAAACAACAACGTACAATCCTTTTTAAAAGATAAAAGAATAACAAGTGTAGCCTCATTTGGTTTAGCAAGTAACATATTATTATCTATAAAAGAAGACATAGTAGAAAACGCTGGAAACTTAAACTACGAATCAAAACTATTATTAAACGAACTAGAGAGTACTGTAAAACTCTTATTCACTGAAAAAATGGTCTATACTATGACAATAATCATTTAATGGGAGATGCAGCAACAACAGTTAACAAATTAAGAAACAAAATTGCTCACGGTAACTACTTCTTAGATTTTGAAAATGAAAAAATTACAATATTGGATGAAAACGACTTAGTAACAATTCCACTTGAACGCTTAAACTATTTTATAGGTGTTTCTTTATCCAAATACATCGATAGAACTAGTGTAAGTGAATACACTGAATCAAAAGTTTTCACTCGTCATGGCACTGAAGGAAGAAAAAAACCTCTTACCACCGTTAAAAGTATAGTTAAATACATGAAAAATCATGAAGTAATATATATAACAGCAAAAACTCTTGACAACACCCCAGTACCAAAGAACATAAGAGAAGAGCTAGATAAAATGACAAATAACTTCCTAGAAACAAATAGTTTTAAAGAAATTAGAAAGTTCATAAAAGAACATGAAAAAGAATATCAATTTGACTACGGACTTAAAAAAGTTGACAACCTAGACTTTGAAAAAATAGCTGTATCTTTATTAGAAATGTCAAGACCAGAAGTGACATATAGTGATAATCAACATATAATTGGAGAAATAATCACAAAAGAAATAATTGGTAACAAAACAAAACTGGCTATATCTTCTTTAAGTAATATATGCATACTAAGTGCAATGGAAAAAACTAAATCAACTGATATAAATGTAATAAAAAAGTACTTGTCTAACAAAAACATAAATTTTACACTATCCTACGAAGAACTAGCAGTTAGTTTAATCGCAATGTTTAATAGCATTTTCTCATATGGCTTAGACAAAATTTATGATAATAATGAAGAAAATGTTTACACCGAAAACGACAAACTTGACTATGGTTTACTAGACCTTAGTAAAATTAAAGTAAAAAACTATAAAGTTGATAACAAATACCTAAATAATAAAAACGAATATAAAACAAGTCTAATTAAAAAAGTAACTGAAATCAATTCTTCCATTCAAAAAACCACTAGTCAAATAAATAACTTAACAGGAAAAGGTAAACAAGAAGTTATAGATTTACTAAATCAAAAATTAACAACATTAAATAATAACTTAACAAAATATAACTCTGAAATTAAAGAAATAGATAGTTATAATGTATACTACCAAAATCACCCTAAATACTTTTTAAACAAAGCCATTATAAATGGAATAAGAAATTCAATTGCACATGGTAACTACAAAGTAACAGAGTACGATAACTATCAAACAGCAAAAATAATATTTAAAGACATATATGAAGGTCAAAACACCTTCGAAGGCGAAGTATACTTACTAGATTTTTTAGAACTAATGCATAGTAATGAAAAAGTAATAATTGATTATATAAATAAAAAAAATACATCAAAAACATTATAATTTGACTTAACCCCACATTTGTAGTATAATATGGTACCAAATGGGGTTTTATAATGGAAAAAGAAATATATGAAAAAATAGCAAAATATACAAGTATAAGAGGAATAGACATAACTGGATGTGAAACAATTAAAGATATAATAAATGTCTTAGAAGAAGAAGATACTTACTATGTAACACATATTTTTACTTATTTAAGTGATAATGACAAAATTAAATATTGTTACAAAATATATAGGGATTATTTTTTAGATTACATGAAATCATTAGACAAAACTACTCAAAAAAAAGTAATAAAAATGCATAAAGATAACTTAAGAATAGATTACATAATAGTATTTATTGAAAGTCTAGAAAGTGATTTAGAAAAATACGAATATCTTGAACTACTAAGTGATAAACTAAAAGATAACTTGCTAGGCATAAAAAATATAATATTAAGCATGAATGACGAACAAATGAAAATTATTTCTATAAATGCATTCCTAAATGATAAATCATATTACAAAATAGATACTATACAAAAGTTATCAGACGAAGCAAAAGAACTTTACATAGACTCCCTTGAAGATAGTGATGCTGCAAAAGTAATTCTTTCTTTTAATAATAAAGAACTAATAAAAAAATATTCATTACAAAAAAGATTTACAAAATATCGTTCAAAACTAGTTTCTGCTACAAACGATCCTACTTACATTAAAGAAGTTTTTAAATCTATAAACGTTAATAAATTTAGAGTAAACCTAATAACAATACTAGAAGATACTAATCTAAAAAGAGAATTAACTGAATTATTAAGTGATGCTAATTTAAAAAGTTATTTACTTTCAAACGAAGAAACTATTTTAAATAACTTAATAACTCCGGTAACTGCTTCCGAACTAGGAAAAACTGAAGTTGATAACAAAATTACAATAGGTGTAGAACTAGAATGTTGTAATAAAGAAATAGATAATTACACAAAAACTAAAACTTTACTAAATTATTTTGATGTAAAAAGGGATGCCTCAGTAAGAAGTGGTTTAGAAATAACTTCTCCAATAATGCACTACGACATGGAAAACCTAACACTTTTAAAAAGTTTATGTGAACTCTTAAAAGAAAACAAATTCTACACAGACACCTCTTGCGGAGGACATATACATATTGGTTCAAACTACTTTACTACGAAAGAAGACTATCTAATGCTTTTATATTTGTACAACAATTGTGAAGAAATCCTTTATTACATAACAGACAGAGAAAACACTAAAAAAAGGCCATCATTTGATAGATACGCAACTAAATCAAAAGAAGCATACATAGGAGCAATTGATGAAGGACTGTTTAAAAAAGAAAACTTTAATAAAGAAATAACTAGTATATTTAACGAAATAAACCCAGACAGATATAGGGGCTTAAACTTTAAAAATATAGATTCACTAACAAAACAAACAATAGAATTCAGAATGCCTAATGGTGAAATAGAATTTTCTGAACTCCTAGCAAACATAAAACTATTCTCTAGACTAATTGAGATGAGTCACAAATTAAATTACCTAGAAAAGACTGACCCAATTAAAGTAAAAGCTTTTCAAATAGGAGAAACAAAAAGCGACATAGAAAAGTTGAATTTATTATTAGATATACTATTTACCACAGAAAGTGAAAAACAAATCTACATAGATAGGTACACTAAAAACTCTAAACTTGACATTGAAGAAAAAAAGAAGTTTTTAATAGACATAAAAAAACATTTATTTAAAGAAAAAGAAAAAGAAAATCCAGTTATTTCATTTGAATACGATCAAGAAGAAAAAACACTTACCAAAAAAGTGCTTAATTAAAGGGGGAAAATTATGAATATAAGTATAATTGATCACATGAATAAATTTAGAGAAATAGATCTAAGTAAATGTAAAACCAGAGAAGAAAAAATACTTTTAGTTATGAAAAATTGTAAATATTTCTACGACAAAAACATTTTCTTTAAACTATTAACAAAAGAAGAAAAAGAAAAATACTTTTGCTATCTATCTGACGGTGACAGAATTACTTACTTACATAAAACAAAAGGTGATATTATAGAAAGAGTATATAATAATGTTATAAACGAAAATGTTCTAGGCTCATATGAATTAGAAAAAATAGGTTCTTCTATTAAAGATGAAAACGAAAGATATAAATATTTAAAGAAAATGTATCCATTAATGGAATCATATTATACATATTTAATAGCCGAAACAATAAATAACAAAGATTACTATGAAGATATAGCCTTTAATATACTAGATAAAAAGCCAATATACTTATTAAGGTTCATAATAACTAAATTTACAGATGAACAAAAAGAAGAATATTTAGATAGATTAACAATAGGTAGTCAAGTCAGTGTAATAAAGTCATTTACTAATAAAGAATTAATAAAAAAATATGCGGAAAAAGAAGAATATTCGCAATATAGATCTGACTTAATAATAAGTACTGAAGAAGAAAACTACATAATAGAAAAGTTTATAAAAACAACTTCTCTTAAACTGAAACTAAACATTATAAATAAAGTTGAAGACCAAAATCTAAAAACTTTTCTGACCTGCTTTTTAGATAACAAAAACATGATGGAATTTCTAATATCAAATAGTTATGAACCTAACATAAGTGAAAACGTTACTTCTTTAATTAACAGAACAAAAATAGATAACAAAATAACAATAGGTGTAGAACTAGAAACTTGTAATACTAACATAAAAGATTTTGAAAAAATAAAAAGCATATTTACCGACTACTTAATTAAAGGTGACAATTCAGTAAAAAGTGGTTTTGAAATAGTAAGCCCAATACTTCACTATAACATACATGACATGAACCTTCTTAACGGAGTATGTGAATTATTAAAAACATGCAAGTTCTATACTGACTCATCCTGTGGTGGTCACATACACATAGGCGCTTCATACCTTACAAGAAAAGAAGACTTACTAATGCTTTTATACTTATACAACAACGTAGAAAACATAATGTACTATATAACAGACAAAGAAGGTACTATAAAAAGAGAAAATGTAAGTGAATATGCAATGAAAACTAAAGACACTTACATAGAAGCAATAACAGAAGGAAAACTAAACAAAGACACAAAAGAAAGTATAATTGAAACCTTACAACAAATTAACCAAAATCGTTATAAAGGTTTAAACTTCAAAAATATTGGACTATATGGCAAAAATACCATAGAATTTAGAATGCCTAATGGAGAAATTGAATTTTCTGAACTCCTAGCAAACATAAAACTATTTGCTAAACTAATAGAAATGAGTCATAAACTTGTAGATATGCCAAAAACTGACATAACCAAACTAAAAGCACAAAAACTTTGTTATATCAAAAATGATGAAGAAAAACTTAATTGTTTCCTAGAAATACTTTTTTCAAATCAAAAAGACAGAGAAATATATATAAATAGATATAAAAAGAATAAAGAATTAACAGAAAAAGCAGAACAAAAACTTACAACTTTATTATCAAATGAACTATTTACTACCGAAGAAATAGTAGTAGACTATGAT
>OGQI01000482.1_pt1 | contig 31881 bp, 46 predicted proteins | sample 1553171 | NCBI WGS metagenome assembly OGQI01 (sample SAMEA2579988, study PRJEB22360) | human gut metagenome | biome: human gut; feature: human-associated habitat; material: faeces | place: Denmark | collected 2008/2010
AGAGCACTTGACTTTTAATCAAGTTGTCCGGGGTTCGAATCCCCGCACGCTCACTTAAGACAAATGGCGTAAACTCAGTAAATACAAGGGTTTGCGCTATTTTTTTGTTTTTTTTTCGGTAAGCGATTTTGCCGAAAGTAATATTGCTTAAATGTCTCAAAAAGGTCTCGTGAAAAATGAGATGTCTCAGAAGTGTCTCAGAAAAAAAGAACATGAGACAAATATATCTCATGTTCTTAGAAATTAATAGCAGCGTTCACTGCGCCCTCCACGTCTTCTTTTTCAGCTAAAATATGTGAATAAACTTTCATTACCATATCTTCGGTATCACCCATAAGTACAGCGATACGTTTGATGGATATCTTCGGAATCTGGTAACAAAGAGAAGAGCAGTAGTTATGCCGGAATACGTGTCCGGTCAGACCAACTATCTTTTCTTCGCACACAGCTTGCATAGAGGTCAGAATGCGCTCCCGCATCCGGTCATAAGCCGACTTGGTGAAAGGTTTGTTATCTTTCATCGTAACGAATAATTGAGTCCGTCCTGATCGCTTGACAGAATCCACATAGTCACGGATCACCGGTAAGACTTTCCGGGGGATAGGCACAGTTCGAACAGAGTTCCAGGTTTTCGTTCCTTTTTCCCCGGCATCATTCATAATATATTCGTAAGCGCGGGAGATGGACAGTTCACTCTTTTTGAAGTTAAAGTCAAATACACTGAGAGCTACACATTCTTCTCTGCGGAGTCCGCATCCGTAGATCAGATACAAGTAAGCCTGATCAGCAGCATATTTATAATCTGCTTCAAAGACAGCTTTCTTTTCTGCTGGCGTGAGTGCACGGTTTTCTTTTAGTTTCTATTTGACCTTATCAGTATTCCGCAGAATCTCTTCTGCAACATTTGCAACGAGAAGCTTGTCCACGACCGCAGATTTAAGGATTTGTGAAAAGGTCAATAATATCTGTTGTTGGGTACGTGCGTGACCATCTGTATTGGATAGAAGCGTCTCAATGTGGATTCTCTGGATGTCCATGAGCTTTACTGCACCCAGAGCGGTGAAATGCTTCTCGATGATGTTATCGTACATCCGCTTGGTATTGTTGGATGTACGCGCCTTATATACGAGCTTCCAGGAACGTGCATAGTCAATGAAAAGGATATTGGTGTCACGAACGAAGTTACGCGCTTCTACCTGCGCTTTCATCTCAGCAACCTGACGTTCCAGGTCGCGACTGCTTTTGGCACTGCGAAGCGTAATCCGGTGCTTATGACCGCTCTTGGTATAAGTACCGTCCAAGACTTTTGTCTGGTAGTATCCGTCTGATCCAAGGGTATATTTCTTGTTTGCCACTGTATCACCTCCTAAAAATGAGTATAAAAATAACAGCCAGCGGAATGCCCGCTTGCAAAGGCTGTTTGAAGATGATACAATATTTTTGCAATTAGTGGATCATCTTCGGATGTATTCCAGAACCGTTCCTGTTGGCGCAGGGGCGGTTTTTATTTAATCTAAACCATTAATTCTCAAACAGTTATTATAAGCGAGCTCCTGGAGCAATTTATATAATGGCTGCACATTATATTTTTTTGGGAACTCTAATTTATGAGATACATACTGGACCTGATGCGCTTTAAGATCAGCGGTCTTGATGTATGTAAAGGTAAGTTCGCTATCATCGAAGCCGAAACCTGCAGTTTCCATCGTCACATCAACTACGGAGAAAAGATTAATGGACTCTACACGCATCTTTGTGCCGGTTGCACCCTGCTTATCCGTGAAAATAATTCGTCTGTTAGTAAAAATAAGGGCATCACGCACAAGTTTAAATCCTACTGTGATTTCCTCACCGTCCATCAAATACATACCGTATTCTCTCTGCATATCTTCAGTAGACATTTCACTGTAATTGTTAAGCACACCCTGGACAAGGTTACTGCTTGCTACTGATTTTGCACCGTTCAAAACATCTTTCATTCCGAAAGCCATAGTACATTCCTCTCTTTCTTTAGTTAAATAGTACACACAACATATATATAATCGCAAATGCGGTTATACCATAATTTACTAGCAGACGCTGGTGAAAAAATATATTATAATAGATTCCATGAAAGTACTGCTAGATCAAATCATGTATGAACGTAATTTAACAGTACGCCAGGTATCCATTATGACTGGGGTTCCTAAATCAACGATATCAGATATCGTATCCGGAAGAATAAGTCCCCGTCTGAATACTCTGGAACAATTGGCAACAGGACTTAAAGTCCATATAACGGACCTTTTTGAATCTACTTACAAATAGTGTCCAAGATCTCGGACGATTCCATGTATTTCCAACAGTTCCAAACATTCCAATTGTCTGTATATATAGAAACAGATAATCAAAAAGATGAAAACAAATGTTCGATGAAATACTTTCTTTCCATACAAAATAGTGGTAATATGGATTTAAGGAATTTCGGACGTGCGTTTGTATGGGAACGGAGGGCGCGTACATGGAAGAGCTTAAAAAAGAAATTACAAAATTAATTCAAACTGTAAATGATCATGAAAAACTGCAACTCATTTACAGATTTATAAAAAGGTTGATTGACTAGGCGCGTGGTGCCTGGTCTTTCTTTTTGCGTGCTGCTTTTTCTGAAATTTTTTCCAGTAACTCCCATTCTTCTTCATCCAGATCCGCAAGCTCTTCGATCAGTCTGCGACGATAGGAGTCTTCTTCATCTTTTAGTAGATCCGCTGCAAAATCTGTAATCTTCTCGCTTCTGGCTAATTCTATTTCCATCGGACCATTTCCAGTCCGAAGCCATTCTTCGTTAACATTGAATTTCTCGCATATCAATGAAATGACTGCATCACTCGGTGCGCTTTTGCCAACTTCGTAAGATCCAATGTTTCCTCTGGATATTTTTAATCTGTCAGCAAACTCTTGTTGGGTTAGTCCGAGATGCTTTCGTAGTAATTTAATTTGTTCGTTCATCAAGAGCCTCCTTCCTTTTTCGAGATTATCATAACATACGCCAGACACTAATTCAATACAAAAATGTTGATAATCAACAAAAGTACATCGACGAATAGGAAATATCAACATATAATCGTGGCATATCAATAAGATAAAAACAAATTACAACAAAAAAGCGAGGTGAGAATATGAAAATCACAGAAAAGATATCTGAGTACATCAGAGATCAGAACATCAATCTATCAGAGATGTCCAGAAGCACAGGGATATCCTACAGAATCATATATGCAAGTTTAGCTGATAAGAGAAGAAACAGAGCGTTATCAGTAGATGAAGTGGTTGTGATATGTGATTACATGGGGGAGACAGTAGATGATTTCAGAGAGAAATCCGAAAGGAGCGAGCCAGATGGAAAAACTTAAAAAAAGAAGTGGAAAGCCTGAAAAGAATAAATGTGTTTAAGTGATCGTATAATCTCTTCAGACTGTTCAATTTGCTTTTGTTCATTTTCGAGGCTTGCCTGTTCAGTGCAGACTGGAATAGAGTGGTATCTGAGATTATGGTATGACAGACCGTGGAATTGTGTGATCAGACATCCGAATTCGAAGGTCAGAGAGCTGATTGCAGAGCTTGCTGTAAAAGCGGCAAAGAATGGCAAGATCGGGTATGATCAAGATAAAAGAGTTACATATTGGTCACAACTCCAGAAGGTTGGATATGATCCATCTAAGATAATTGTACCATGTGAGGAAGATTGCTCAGCCGGAGTGATGGCAAATGTTAAGGCGGCAGGATATCTACTGGACATTGAAGCGCTGAAGAATGTTCCAATCACAAGTACCTGGTACATGAGGGAAAATAACCGTGAATGCAAGTGTGCCTATATTAAGGAAAGGAATGACAGGATCAGCAGTGCGAGTATGGCAGCAGTTGACAACGACACCAGAAATATGGTAAGATTCAACATATCTCATTTTTTTGTAATGCGACGAGTCAAAGTCCGATCTTGCTCGAGATCTTGACGACCGCATACAATCTCAGAATGTGCCTTATGGCACTTCTGATGAATAAGAGTACAGAGCGTTGAATAGTTATATTGTATACGCGGATATGGCGGAATTGGCAGACGCGCCCGACTTAGGATCTAGTGTCCCCGACGTGCAGGTTCAAGTCCTGTTATCCGCATTTTCAAAAAGGCTGTAATCCTTGTATTTACTGGGGTTACAGCCTTTTTGGTTTTTGCAAGGGGCAAAAAAGGGGCATTTTTCCACTTTACGAGAGTAAGCATATTATGCTATGCTCCAAGTAGAAAAGGGGGCTTTTTATGTGGTCAGAAGAAACAAAAACCGGAATAAAATATGTAGAACGATATATTGATCCGCTTACAGGAAAGAAGAAAAGGGTATCTATTACCCTGACAGGGAAGAAAACCAAAAAGCAAGAACGGATGGCTGCGGATATACTTGAAGGTAAAATAAAAGCGGTTTATACGAGTCATCCGGATAGCAAGCTGACACTTGGTGAAGTGGCAGAGTATTATTACAAAGATCAGAAGCGGACCGTGTCTGAACAAACATATATCCGCAATAAGTTTGCTGTAGTGTCTAATCTGCGGATGCTTGGCTCTGATGTGTTGATTAATAATCTTACGGCGCGTTACGTCCGTGAATGCTATAATGCTTCAGGAAAAGAAAACGGAACGTTGAATGAGCACATGACACGTTTAAAGGCGTTCTTGCGCTGGGCGTACCGGAATGATTATATCGATGATATCACATGGCTTCAAAAGCTGGTCCCGTATGAAGACCGAAAAAAGAAAGAAGAGCTTGAAGACAAATATCTTGAAAGTGAAGAACTTGCTATACTGTTGGACGGTATGCAGGTGAAGAAGTGGAGAGATCTGACGCAATTTCTTGCCCTTACCGGCATGAGGTGCGGTGAAGCGATCGGATTAAAAAGAGAAGATGTTGATATTAAAAACAGAAATATCCATGTATGGGAGTCATACAGCTCTGTTACTAAAAAAGACGGATCTACAAAGACCGGGAAAAGCCGAGATGTCTATATACAGGATGAATTGCTTGAACTTTGCAAGCGACTCAGCTTGGAGCAGAAAAAGAGAGATCTCGAAACCGGTGTTAGATCTTCATATTTCTTTCATGATCTGTCAGGGCAGCCATACGAATATTACGCATATAACAAGTATCTAAAAGAGAATGCGACTATATTACTGCCGGAACGTGAGCACCGGACAACTACACACATCATGCGTCACACGCATGTAGCACTGATGGCAGAAAGCGGCGCATCCCTTGATGCTATATCCAGGCGTGTCGGACACAGCAACAGTCGGATCACAAGGGATATTTATTTTCATGTGACGAAGAAAATGAAAGAACGGGATAACGCAGAATTTGAAAAGATCATGATTCTGGGTAAATAATGGAATATAAAAAAGCAGGGGGCGTATTGCACTCTGCTTTTTATTACTGATGACACATTGGTCAATGCAATCATCTCTTTATAGTTGTTCTTTTTGTATTTCTTGTGCCATCTCTTCAATTAGTTTTTTTCGGTTTTTCTTACTTATAAATCCGATGCACAGTAATAAGATTCCCATTGCTAAAATGAATTTTCCGAACGCCTGACTTACACATACAAGACCTATCAATATTACAGGCACGCAGATGATAAAGCAGAAATACATCAGAAATCGGTACAGTTTCACATCTCTCTTTTTAATTTCTGGATCATCGGATTTAAAAATTTGTTTTGCTATTGGTTCAGGAATATTAAACTGTTGTGCGGGTGTACTCTTGTTAAGCGACTCCGTTTTACGGTAGCTTACGCCCTTGATCGGTGTGCCTACAGATGTGGTTTTCTGTCCTTTAGTATTAACAGTTGTTCTCAGATGTTTACCGCCAACTGATACACTAGCACTACTGCTGTTTAGATTGATTTTCACGCCAGGTGCAACCTTAAAACTTTTCCTAAATCTCATTCCCATAATAGTACCTTCTTTCCAATTTATTCCAGCATTTCTAATAATTACCATACCAATTTTATCCATTTTATATTGCAAATACAGAACATACGTTCTATAATAAGTTTAGCTACTTTAGAACGATGTGCGGTTATGTGGGGTGAAGTGGTATGGACTACAAGCAATGCATCATCGAGTTACTTGACAGAGCGGATCAGCGACAGCTGAAGCTGATCTATACAGATGTCAAGGCAATTTTAGGACTGAGATAATCAGTCCTTTTTTTGCGTCAGTTCAAGCGCAATCTTTTCTAGTGTTTCCCAGTCTGATTCATCCAGCTTCGCCAGCATCGCAATGAAACGCTTCTTAAAAGATTCTGATTCTGTCGATAGCGTTCTTCCGACAAATTCTGCAATCTGTTCATCCCGTGATAGTTCTATAAACATCTCACCTTCGCCGGTGCGCAGCCAGTTTTCATTAACATCAAATTCCCGGCAGATGGATAGTATAAAAATATCTTTTATTTCTATTCTTCCGCCTTCGACATTGGCAATCGTATCTCTGGATACGCCGAGCGATTCAGCAAATGCTTGCTGTGTCAGCTTCAATGTCTTTCTTAAAATCTTTATGCGTTCGCACAATTTTATCACCTTCTTTCATAAGCTTAGTATATCAGTGGTGTTTGTGTAAGTCAACACAAAAAGACTAAACAAATTACTAAAAAAGTGTTGATAAACACATGATAGCAATATAAAATGTGTATATCAACACAAACAGAGACGACACAAAGCAAGCAGGAAGGAGAAATTATGAAGAAAATGAAGTGCCCGAAATGTTTAAACGAAGTGCAAGAAGATAATTTTTGCGTGATATGTGGGGCGAAGCTTCGAGAGAAGTGTAAATGTTGGGTGTTAAAAAGGGACAACTACTCATGCGGTCAAGAGAGTTGTCCCGGATATGGACTATATAGGTTGTTAAAGTCCAAGTGATTTTTTAACAAGTTCACAGCCAAAATCAATAGCAAATTGACGAACCGCATCAGCAGTGAATTTACCTGCATTTGCAAGACATTTTTTCACTCGAACAATAGCAAGATTAGTTCGTGGCGTTTCGGTGATAACATCTGGGAGAGATTCAACAAGAGATGCTTTTAATTGCTCTGATAGTTCTTCCTCTTCCTGTATAAGCAAAGCGGTGCTTTCTAAAGCGGTTTTTGTCCACGGATATGGTTTTCCACAGTTAGTACAATAAGAATCTACCCTAGGATGAGGTGCGATAATAATTGATTCATCGTCATGCAATTTGCCACGTATAGGGGCGTTACAGCAAGGACATTTGGTAATGGTTTTCGCACCACATTTAGAACAATAATCCTGTTTTAACTCAGGACTTAATTCTGTAGATGATGTAATCATATGTCCGTTTAAACAAATTTGAGCAGTCAAAAAATACGTCATGATGTTTACTCCTTTCATTCATACTCGGCATGGCGGTGCCTGTAATGAAAGGATAACACATGGCAGCAGAGAAAAGGAGAATGAAATATGAGATGTAATTATTGCGGAAGAAGAATCCGGCCAGAAGAAAAAAGAGAACATGAAGTCAGTGTTAGCGTCAGCGGTGGAAAGAAAAACGACTTTTCCAATGGATGGGCATTTAAAGAATATTATTGTTGTTCTTGCGAATGTAGGGTAAAGCTGTTTGACAGAATACTCGACGTACTGTACGAAGATGAGTCGCAAAGAGAGCAGATAGAAGAAACGGATGACTTGTCGGAAAGAGTACAAAGGAAGAAACCGCCAAGAATAGCGGTTTCAGATGTGGCACTAGCTATATCAATATTTGTATTAGTTTTTCAGATATTTTGTCACATCATACTCCCAAGATTGATTTAATAAAGCCGATCACTTGGGCGTGATGGATAGCAAACTCGATGAAAACACCAAGAGCCGCAATAAAAATAGATATCCACCCTTTGATATCTGCTTCTTTCGATTTTTTTAGGGCAATATCGGAACACTTTTTTGCGGACTCGGCAATGTCTTTGGAATCTGCAGCAAGTTCATCGGCTGATTTAGCAATGGACTCAATAGAAGCAACTTGCTTTTCTATTGGAGCTTTTACATCATCAGCCATTTTCTTGAAGAACGTATCTTCATATTTTGGCGGATGCACTGAAAGTTCTGAATATTCTGGCTGATTTGACGAGTTGGTGAACTTGACGGCTTCACCTATAGATTTAAAAAAGTCGGACATGATAACGGCTCCCTTCTACATATTACTTTAAAAATTATATCAAACAAATAAAGGAGATACAAACATGAAAGAGATTAGAAAACCGATAACGGATGAACAGGTTGAAAAGGAGATTGACAAGTTGAAGCAGTCAAAGGCTGTGAAGCTTGCAAAGCAGGAACGAAGAGTGAAAACCAAGCGCAGACAGTATCTGTATCAGCTCCGTTGGTTGGAGAGACGTGGCAGGGAATTACAGGCGCAGGGCGTGACAGAGGAAGAACTTGAGCTGTTAGAACAGGAAGCAGACAGCTCAGAAGAAGATTATAACGAATAGCCGAAACGGTCAGCAATGACCGTCATACCGTGGGGTGACTTCCCGGTGTCTGATGATGGCAGGTCGATCAGAGTCAAAAGGGATCTGTAAATTACGGAAGGGGTGAAGATATGTCAGAACAGGAAAAAAAGGTACTGGATACTATCGCGGATGCATTGCCGAATATGAGCGAGTTTGATAAAGGCTATCTTCTTGGCATGGGTGAAGCAATGGCAGGGAATAAGGAGCGTGCTGAGAGCGAAAGAGGTGAGCAGGATGAAATCAAGGAAAGAGCCTAACGAGGTTTACATGATGCAAAAAGACCTGTGCGCCGTGTTTGGTTACGGGCAATCAGCAGTATCAAGCCGCGTCAAGGAGATAAGGGAGCACGGCGGAGATCGTTATAAATACCCATTTTGCGACAGAAATGTACACATTGGTGTATTTGTTGATTGGTGCGCAAATCGCCGGATGCTTCTGGATAAAAACGCCAGAAAATATGTACCGCCGTTTAATCCGTATGATGCACTCGCATACGCTGGGGCGATGGTGGACAGGCAAAAGGCAGGCGAGCAGGATGAATGAGCTTCTGAAGATTAATTATGATGCGGACCAGATGACAGTATCAGCGAGAGATCTGCATGAACGGCTGAACATCGAAAGTAATTTTACAACATGGTTTAAACGCATGTGTGAATATGGCTTCGAGGAAGGAAAAGACTTTTTTCCAAAAATGGAAGAAAGTACAGGCGGCAGACCATCAAAGGAATTTGATATATCCGTAGATATGGCGAAAGAGATCTGTATGATTCAGCGGTCGCCGGAAGGTAAGCAGATCCGCCAGTATTTCATTGAGCTTGAAAAAGCATGGAATACACCAGAGCAGATCATGGCTAGAGCCTTGAAGATGGCGAATCAGTCAATTGAATCATTGAAGCAGGATAATGCAGTACTTCTGGAAGATAACAAGCGTATGCGCCCGAAAGAGATCTTTGCGGATGCGGTGTCATCCAGCCATACATCTATCCTAATCGGTGAGCTGGCGAAGATCCTGAAGCAGAATGGCGTAGACACCGGACAGCGCAGGTTATTCGAGTGGTTGAGAAGAAACGGATATCTAATCCGTAGGAATGGCGCAGATTACAATATGCCAACACAAAGATCTATGGAGATGAAGCTGTTTGAGATCAAGGAATCTACGGCGATTAATCCAGACGGTTCTACCAGAATCAACCGCACGCCAAAGGTGACAGGAAAAGGACAGGCGTATTTCATCAATAAGTTTCTGGATTATAAAGGCGAGTTGGCGGGGTAAATGATATGGATGGTGTGAAAATCCATATTTATGGGATAAAAGCCAAAGAGCAGGCGGAACAGTCCACTATTGAATATTTAAGAAAGGCAGAAGAGAAAAATGCAAAGAAAAAGAAGGGTCCATCACGTACTGGATAAGATCAACGTGCTGGCGGTATTGGTGTTCCTGATTGCTGGGTGCGCATTAGACACCGGTTCATGGATTCCGGTGGTACTGGTAGCCGCATCAATGATCTGGCTTGTCATAATCGGCGGAAAAGGGAGCATAAAGAAATGGTTAATATGATTACACTGAGCAGCCGTGACGAATGGTTGAAGCACCGGAAGAACCGGATCGGCGGATCTGATGCTGCTGCTATTCTCGGCAAGAGTCCATATATGAATAAGATCACTGATCTATCAAAGCGGAAAGATCTTGAAAATCTTCAGACCATCATATATCAGCTGCAGTATCAGGAAGTATTGAAACAGCAGATTGATACCGTATTGGATCAGCTACAAACCAATGAATACACCCGGATAGAGCAATACAGGGCAGATTGCTATACGGATGGTTACGCTGGTGGAATGTATAATATCGCTAAATCGTCAGGTATGCAGTAAAAGGAATCGTTGATAAGATTAAGGGATTCTTTAATTTTACGGTATCATTACCGCATATCAAGTTGCCACATTTCTCCATCAGTCCATCCGGTTGGACAGTAGGAGACTTGCTGCATGGCAAGATCCCGACATTAGGGATTAAATGGTATGCCAACGGTGGAATTTTCGATAGTCCTACAATCATCCCGACATTAAACGGATTGAAGGGTGTAGGAGAAGCCGGAGCTGAAGCGGTAACGCCGATCAGTAAATTACAGGATTACGTGCGCACTGCAATGGGTGAGCAGGTAAACGGAGATACTATGAATGAGATTTTGGCAGTATTAAAAGCTATCTATTCATGGATGTCGAAAGGTGGCATGAAAGAAGTTATGATCGATGTGTTGGAAAATCATGTGTCATTCATGATTGAAGGAAGAGAGGTGGCTAGGGTGGTGAGAAAATATGCTTGATAAAACAATCTATATTAATCATCTGAATCAGAGAATTAACTTTGGTTCGGATGGTATTTTTGCCACCGGGAGCGATGCTCGTGATTATGAATGGAAATATGATTCGGATTATGACGAGATCACGAACTTCCGGAAGGGTGTTGTTACCCGAAAAATGACTATTTACATCTTTAAACCGACAGAAGAGGAAGCAATAGAAACAGCCAATAATATGCACGCTATTTTCGAGCGTGACATATACGCCGAACAGCATGGAAAGCTGATCATCAACGGGTATTATTCTAAAGGGTATATTATTGCATCCAAGAAGCCTACATGGAACGATGCAAAGCTATATATGACTTTTAATGTCACGTTTGCATCAGATCAGGCGGATTGGATCTCTGAAAATGTATTATCATTTAGAAAAGTTGAGAGCACAGGCGTTGGCGGACTGCTGGAAGGGTTGAAACTATATCCGTACAAATATCCATATCGGTATGCCAATCAAAACGCTTCGGGAAGCATCGTCAATAATTCTGTTATGCCATCTGATTTTATGCTGCGGATCTACGGAGCTATATCTAATCCACTGGTTATGATTGGCAGTAATGTGTATCAGGTCAATGTATCGTTGGATGAAAACGAATACCTTGAAATCAATTCAAGGGATAAGACGATCATCATCACAAAAAAAGATGGCCAGAAAGTAAATGCTTTCTGGTCAGCATCCACGCAAGGATATATTTTTGAGAAGATACCTACAGGAGCATCAGTGGTCGCTTGGGATGGGTCCTTTGCGTTTGATGTAGTTTTGTTTGACACAAGGAGTGAACCATTATGGTAGATGTAGCATATACAGACAAAAACAGAGTGCCGACTGGCTCATTATCTAATTATAAGATAGATCTTGATATCGGGAATGACAATGATTTTGAAATTCAGATGAATTTAAAAAATCATGTGATGGATTATGAATCTATTTGGTATGTAGACGGTACTGAGTACGGCGGTATGGTCGATTATATCAAGTTAGACACCTATAATAACATTGTTTATTATCAGGGACGTGGCTGGCGCGGATTCTGGGCGAAAAAAATCATAGAGCCGGATGAGGGAGAAGATTATCTGACAGTATCAGGAGATGCGAATGATGTATTGTATATGCTGGTTAAGCGTCTGAAGCTTCAGGATTTGTTTTCTGTACCTGAGACAAAAGCAAATATTAATATCACATCGTTTCGGTTTGACAGGTATTGCTCTGGTTACGCTGGCATTATGAAGATGCTGGCGCAATTCGGAGCAAAGCCACGATTTACATACAATGATGGATATGTGTATGTGGAAGCTGTTAAGGCAGAGGATTTATCCGAAAAGTATGAGTATAGTGATGATTATGGAATGCAATTAATCATGGAGTCAAATAAAGGCGGCGTAAATCATTTGATTTGTCTTGGCTCTGGGGATTTGGCGGCAAGAAAGGTGATCCACCTATATGCAGACGCAGACGGCAATATATCAAAAGCACAGACCTTTTACGGACTGGAAGAAATCACGGAGATATACGACTACGGAAATGCCGGTGATGATTCTAAGCTGGAAGAGGGCGGCATAGAACGACTGCATAGCTTGATGAACTCAGAAAGTATGTCGGCTAAATTTTCGAAGCTGGATGTTGATGTTGGTGATCTTGTGGGTGGAAAAAACAGAATGACAGGAATCAAGATAAAAGAAACAGTCAGTTCTCAGATTGTAAAGATTGAGAATGGCAGAGAAAGCATAGAATATAAGGTTGGTGAAGATTAATGGGAATGCAATTAAATACAGGTGATACTGGACGCGCCGTATCTCCGGCAGCAGATGGGTCATTATATTCCAAGATTTTTGGATCTGGATGTTATGTGTTATCTGGTGGAAATGAATTAAAAGCTGAAATTCAGAGCAATAATTTAATTAAGATATATGATGGCGATCTTATCATGCAAGGTCGTCATTCTTATATTCCTGCATCCGATTCAGATAATGTGACGGTCAACAATGGATCGCAAGGAATGAACCGGAAAGATTTGATTGTAGCGAGGTATACAAAGGATTCTACAGGCGTGGAAGATGTAACGCTACAAGTTGTACAGGGAACAGCTACAAGCGGAACAGCTACAGCACCCGGATATACAGATGGGGATATTCTGAAAGGTGCAACGGCGAAAGATTTTCCATTGTACGAGGTGTCACTGACTGGAATTAATATTACGGAAGTCAAAAAGTTGTTCAAGGTCTTGGGAACAAATGCAGAATTGTCCAACAAGCTTACTGAATTAAATGGCAATATTTCCATCACTGCTAATGGAATTTGCAAGAAATATAATAATGGAATTATGGAGCAGTATATAAAAGTTGATCGTAATACTTCTGCTTGGTCTGCTTGGAAGTATATGTATTATGCAGAGGTAGCTGCTGTTGATTACCTCGAACCGTTCAAAGACATTACTTACCTTAATATCTATTTGCAGTCTAATAACGTTGCTGTAGGACAGATGACCTTGGACAATGGTACGCTTGCCAAGACTCCGAGTATGTATGCCTTGAGACCGGATACTGCTAATCCACTTACCGTAACGGTTTACGTTCATGCGATCGGAAAATGGAAGTAGTTAAGCCCGCACGCAAACAGCATTATAAGATACGGTTATCGTATCTGTTGTTGTACGCCAATTCTTCATTGCTATATATACTCTTCCATCAGACTGTAATTCGCATGTAGCCATAGTATTCGTTCCGGATCCACAGTTTACGAATATAACGGTTAAGACTTTATAGCCTTTCGGTATAGTCGGAGTGTGGTAGACTCCTGTAACATCATTTGCTTTCATTGGCATGCGCAATGTCTGAGATTTTACAACAATCGAATCAGTAGTTTTGCCATTTAATTCAGCAACTTTATCAGTCAAATATTCATTTTTTCAATAGAAAGGAGAAATTAAAATGAAATTAATTTTTAATGATTCTACAGAAATCACGATCCAGTCCGCAAATGAATCTAGCGGATATTTAAAAATCAAAATTATCGCAATGACAAGAGAAAACATCCTTGCGCTGTTTAAGGATGAAGAGAAAGTCAGCAGAATGATTGCAAAAGAAAACCGCGATTCCATTGTATACGAGAGATACAAGTATGAATCGTTAAGGGAATGGGATGGTGGTATCTATGAAGTATCAATGACTCAGGAAGGAAAGTCACTAGATGAAAGAATTACATCTACTGAGGATGAGCTTACATCTACGCAGGAAGCATTGTGCGAAGTGTATGAAATGATTGAAGGGTTGGTGAGTGCATAATGATTAAGATGTATTATTTATTGATCGTAAAAGGCAAGAAAACAATTGATGATGTGTCGGGTGATCTGAAAGAAGCGGTGCAGAAGCTTCTTGATGAAAGCGGTGCTGAATCAAATGTTTAATAAAATACTGTTGTTCATTTTTAGAAAGGAGTGTGAGACTATGGCAATTATCTATGCGACCCTGATCATTAAGGATAAGAAAACATTTACTGAGGTTCCTGATCGTATCAAGGACAAAGTAAAGGAAGTTTTGGTTGATCTGGACTGCGGCGAATTGGCTGAGTAGAAAAACAGGCTGGGGGATCGTCAAAAATCTCCCGGTTACTTCCTTATTATATAGCATATTTCAGAGGGGCAAAAAAGGGGCATTCAAACACGGATAAATGATACTGTGCGAATACAAAAAGTTAATAAATACGCAAAATAACGGCTAAACAATGATGTTAAAAAGTTTTTTCGTGGCTGTTATCCGCATTAGAAAACGCAGTATGAGAAGTGATTTTCCATACTGCGTTTTTATGTGCTATCGTATTACAAATCTTCTTATCAGGCAACTGATCGCTCCTGCGATGCAGATTGGAAGCAGCTTCTGGCAGAGACTTCCATACACCATCAGGCCGCCCTGTAATCCTTCCAGTGCTTCCGGAGATACCGGGATCATGCTGTATAGAATATAGGACAGGAAAGAAGTAACACCAATGAAGAGGAAAGAGAATAAGCCTCGTCCGGTATCCTGGTTCTGCCCATTATGTCCTTGCTTGCCTCGTCCCATCAGTACCCAGAAGAAGGTAATGACTTCGTAAAAAATGAGGACTCCGGCGGTGCCGAGATATGCCATTAATATATAATTCTTCTCTTCCGTAATCAACAGAGGATTACCATATGTACTGCAATTTTTACCAAAAGTAGATGCCAGTAGACAGATGATCACTGCAATCAGGATTAAGGTAGCTGCTTTTAATATCATATTCAGTATCTTGAAGATTAGTCGAGTGCCGGTCTTGGCTGCTTTGGCAGCCGGTGATACGACATTTGGAAGACTGTGCTTTTTCTTGGACTTTTTAGAATCCTTTCGTTTGGACGACTTGGAATTGTTGCGTCTGTTGTCGTAGTCATCTTCATCATAATCGTCAATATCGTAGTCATCGTCGTCATCAAATTCATCATCATAGTAATAATCATCTGGCTCATTATCGTCTTCTATAAAACTGTTTTTCAGAAGATCATCCAAATCATCTTCATAGATTACTTCAAAATCATCATCAAAAAAATCCTGCGTATCGTTTTTTAGATTTTTACGTCTGTCCTTTATCTTTGCCATTATATAAATCCCCCTTATTCCAATCTATTTTAAAATGTGTATGCGCAAGACACAATAGATGTCACAGAATTTTCATGAAGACATAAGGAAATCTTCAGAAATGATGATTTTGGCAAATGTTTGTGGAAGTGCTGCGCGAATTGTCAGAAAAATATATTCTCTTGCGGTGATATGCTTGCGTAAACAGGGGAAACTGGTATAATGTTAGCATAAATGTGTAAATGTAGAGTTTTGTGAAAGACAGATTGCAGGAGGAAAGGCTTTGAAATATGATTTTACAACAGTGATCGACCGGCATGGAAAGGATTCGCTGGCATTAGATGGACTGGGAGGAGGAGACCATTTTTCACCTGATTGGCCGAAAGAAGGATTTGATGTAATCCCGATGTGGGTAGCGGATATGAATTTTCCGACTGTACCGACGATTCAGGAAGCGATCATAGAACGGGCAAAGCATCCGATGTTTGGATATTATCGCCCGACAAAAGAATATTACCAGGCAATTATTGACTGGCAGAGAACACGCAACGGTGTGAAGGATCTGCAGGTACGGGATATCGGCTATGAAAATGGAGTGCTTGGTGGTGTGATCTCAGCGATCTCAGCATTTGCATCACCGGGAGACAGCATTCTGCTGCACAGCCCGACATATATGGGATTTACCAGATGTATTACCGAGAATGGTTTTAATATCATACATAGTCCGCTGAGGCAGGATGAAAATGGAGTAATGCGGATGGATTATGAAGATATGGATGATAAGCTTCGCAGATACCATATTCATGTGGCGGTCTTCTGCAGTCCGCACAATCCATGTGGACGCGTGTGGGAGCGAGAAGAGATTGAAAAAGCGATGGAAGTATATCGGAAGAATCAGTGTATTGTAATATCCGATGAGATTTGGTCTGATCTGACATTGAATGGTCATAAGCATACGCCGACACAATCTGTGAGCGAGGATGCAAAAAATCGAACGATCGCATTTTATGCGCCGAGCAAGACGTTCAATCTTGCAGGACTGATCGGAAGTTATCATATTATTTATAATCCATTTCTGAGGGATCTGGTACAGAACAAAGCCAGCAAGTCGCAGTATAATGAGATGAACGTATTGTCTATGCATGCTTTGATCGGAGCTTATCAGCCGGAAGGAGCAGAGTGGGTGGAGGAACTCAGGAAGGTACTCACAGAGAATACGGAGTATGCGTGTGAACATATCTGGCAGAATTATCCAGGTGTGAGAGTGAACCGACCGGAAGGAACTTATATGCTGTTTCTGGATTTGAGTGAATGGTGTGAGACGAATGGGCAGACACTGGATGAAGTGATGAAAGCCGGCTGGGATGTGGGCGTGGCATGGCAGGATGGAAGACCGTTTCATGGTCCATGTGCGATCCGGATGAATCTGGCACTTCCAATGAGCAGAGTGCAGGAAGCATTTGACAGACTGGACAAGTATGTGTTTGCAGTAAAATGACAGGAGGACGACAGATGCTTCAGGGAATTGAACAGATATTTGATAATATTACAGAGATGATTACGGGATTAAAACGGACGACATATCAGGAAAAGTTTGAAACATTTCAGGCAGAATACGGATACTATTTTGAGGAAATGAGTGCTTATATGAAGGAAACAGAGAATCATGAAGCGGCGGCAGAGGCGGTTGGTATCCGTCTGATGCATGCGGCAGAGAAAAAATGTGGTAACAGACGTGGTAAGCTGGATGGAAGGACGCGATCAGAACTCAGTCTTTTTATGGTGTATTACATATTTCCTTCTATATTAAAGCAGGGAGGCGATATGGAGACACTCGCAGAGGGAGTGCTGAAAGTGAGCAGAAAGACGCTTCGTAATAAAGAGCTTCAATGTGCAGATTATGACACAATCTATTATGGATTCAGTGATAAAATTCTGGGTTTTATTACCCGGAGAAAATAATAACAGGGTTTTGAACCCAGATAACATCAATACGAATTGGAGGAAGACAAGATGGCAGAAAATAAGAAGATCCCTTACAAAATTTATCTGGAAGAGAGTGAGATGCCAACACAGTGGTACAATGTGCGTGCAGATATGAAGAATAAACCGGCACCACTGTTAAATCCAGCTACCTTGGAGCCGATGAAGCCGGAAGAACTGGAGCATGTGTTCTGTAAAGAGCTGGTACAGCAGGAGTTGGATGATACGACACCGTATTTCGATATTCCACAGGAGATTCGGGATTTCTATAAGATGTACCGTCCGTCACCATTGGTTCGTGCGTATTGTCTGGAAAAAGCGCTGGATACGCCGGCGAAGATTTATTACAAATTTGAGGGAAATAACACATCGGGAAGTCACAAGCTGAATTCTGCGATCGCGCAGGCATATTATGCAAAGAAGCAAGGATTGAAAGGTGTAACTACCGAGACTGGAGCCGGACAGTGGGGAACCGCGCTTTCCATGGCTTGTTCTTATTTTGATCTGGACTGTCGTGTCTATATGGTAAAATGCTCTTACGAACAGAAGCCGTTCCGACGTGAAGTTATGCGTACTTACGGTGCGCAGGTTACACCGTCTCCATCTGAGACAACGGCTGTAGGACGTAAGATTCTGGAAGCACATCCAGGCACAACAGGAAGTCTTGGCTGTGCGATTTCAGAAGCTGTAGAAGATGCTACCACGCATGAAGGATACCGTTACGTGTTGGGATCTGTATTGTCGCAGGTGCTTCTCCATCAGACAGTGATCGGTCTGGAGACAAAGGCTGCACTGGATAAATACGGCATCAAACCGGATATGATCATTGGCTGTGCCGGTGGTGGATCTAACCTTGGTGGACTGATCTCGCCATTTGTAGGTGAGAAGCTGCGAGGTGAGGCAGATTACCGCATTATCGCAGTAGAGCCGGCAAGCTGTCCAAGTCTTACCCGTGGTAAATACGCATACGATTTCTGTGATACCGGAATGGTATGCCCACTGGCGAAAATGTATACGCTTGGTAGCGGATTTATCCCGTCACCGAATCACGCTGGCGGACTTCGCTATCATGGCATGAGTTCTATCGTATCACAGCTTTATGATGATAAACTTCTGGAAGCTGTATCAGTAGAACAGACAAGCGTATTCGAAGCGGCAGAGAGATTTGCAAGAGTCGAAGGTATCCTGCCTGCACCGGAAAGCAGTCATGCGATTAAGGTGGCAATTGATGAAGCATTGAAGTGCAAAGAGACCGGAGAAGAGAAGACTATCGTATTTGGTCTGACCGGAACAGGATACTTTGATATGGTAGCATATGGTAAATACAATGACGGTGAGATGTCGGATTATATACCGACTGATGAAGATCTGGCAGTAGGATTTGCAGGACTTCCGAAAGTAGACAAGTAAAAGGCAGCATAGGAGAGAACAATCATGATTAATAAACTTACTTATATAGAAAGTACAGGAGTGAATCCATATAAGAATCTGGCAATGGAAGAGTATCTGTTTTCCCATTGCGGAGAGGATGAGGCGATTCTTTACCTCTGGCAGAACCAGCATACAATTGTAATCGGACGAAACCAGAATGCATGGAAAGAGTGTCAGATCAGCCGGATTGAAGAAGATGGTGCAGTGATCGCAAGGCGGTTGTCCGGAGGCGGTGCAGTATTTCACGATCTGGGTAATCTGAACTTTACATTTCTGGTAAGCAAAGAGAATTACGATCTGAAAAAACAGTTAGACGTAATCCTGAAAGCGGTACAGAAGCTTGGCATTCATGCAGAGGCATCCGGAAGAAATGATATTCTGGTGGATGGCAAGAAGTTCTCCGGCAATGCATTTCACGAGCACAGAGGACGCCGGTATCATCACGGTACACTGATGGTAAATGTCAAATTGGATGAGCTGAACAAATATTTAAATGTATCGAAGAAAAAGCTGGAATCCAAGGGAATTGCATCGGTACGTTCCAGAGTGGCCAATCTGTTAGAGTATAATCCGGAGCTGACAATTGATGCGCTTAAGAAAGCACTTCGTGAAACCTTTGAAGAAGTATACGGATACGAAAGCAAAGAAATCAAAGAGACAGATCTTGACCAGAAAGAAGTAGATACATTATATGACAAATATTCTTCATGGGAGTGGATCTACGGAAGAGAATTTGAATTCCAGTATGAAGTATCCGAACGATTCGACTGGGGACAGATAGACATGCAGTTCCAGGTAGACAGCGGCATGGTGGTAGATGCAGCTGTATATTCAGATTCCCTGAAGCCGGATGTGATAGGTCAGATTCCGGAGCAGTTAAAGGATCAGAAATATAATAACCAGCTCATGGCAGATCAGATCGGAAGATTGCACAGTGAAGATGAGCAGGAAGAAAAGATGTTCCGGGATATCGAAGGATGGATCCGGAAGGTAGAGCTGTAAAGATAAGTAGCGGCAAGAGGTCTGCTGCTTGTGAAGAATGGATGAGAAACCGCCGTATTTGTGGAAAACTAACCATAGATACGGCGGTATTTATATATAAGATGTTAGGGCAAAAATCATGCTTGATTATTATATTACCGAAAAATGGTAATATTTAAAATAAATGTTAAAAATAAAATCTTTAATTCTACATAAAAACAACTTGCATTGGTGGAAGCAACAGGGAGGAATTAAAGGCTATGAGTGAACGGAATGAGTATATTCAATGTGCATATGAAGAATAGGAACGACTGAGCCTGGATAGGCAGAAAGGATTAGAATACGAGACAAGACAGAAGAATATCAGAGACTATAACAGTCAGATGAAGAGTGCGCGAATCCAAGGCGAAGAAATAGGAATGCAGAAGGGAAAACAACAGGCCGAAGAGCAAATTTTAGCTTTGGGGAAAGCGTTGCAATGGGTGGGACGTTCAGAAGAAGCCATTAAGGCAATGACAGATGAGAAGTATTTGAAAGAACTACTAAAGGAGTTTGGCATTTGATAGTGGAATATGAAATACTGGTTTAAATATGCAACTAGCTTTTGCGCTAAAATGATTTGCTATAGATATTTTCGATAAATGCTGAAATATATAAGAATAATCAATTGGACGATATGCATAATGGCGAGGTATTATTAATTCGGATGTTTTGTTGAAAATAACAAACGTTAAAAAGCTATAAAGGAAAATATGAGAAAGAAGAGGAAAGAGGAATGAAAAAAAGACTACTGAGTGTGGTGCTTTGTATGGCGGTCACAGCAGGTATGCTTATCGGATGCGGAAGCAAGGCAAACGATGAGGGGAAGAAGGAAGAAGAGAAAAAGACAATTAAAATTTCCACAACTGGGGAACATGCATTTTTCTCAGAGACAAATGATGACGGAGAATTGCAGGGATTTGAAATTGATGTATGGAATGAAATCGCAAAACGTTTAGATTATGAAATTGAATGGGAGACAGCTGGATTTCCGGGAATCATTGAGCTACTTGACAGTGGAAGAGTTGATACAGTAGCGGATCAGATTGGGATTACTGAAGAAAGAGAAGAGACTTATTATTTTACAGATCCGTACTTTTATGTTCCATATAGAATTGTTGTTCAGGAAGATAGAGATGATATTAATTCAGTTAAAGATCTCTATGGTAAAAAACTGGGTCTTTTGACAGATGATATTGCGTTTTCATATTTTGATGAGTTGGATCCAGATGGAAAAATTGAATATGTAACATATGAAGATAGTACAGCAGTTCCTTCTGATGTAGCACTCGGAAGAATTGATGCAACATTAATGTCTTCACTGCATATTGAATCTGTTAAGGAAGAATCTGGTCTGAAAATTAAAGGTGTTGGAGATCCAGTATATACGGAAACTGCTGGATACCCGTTCCAGAAGACTGATGAAGGTAAAGAATTAAGAGATAAGGTAAACAAAGTTTTGGGTGAGTTGAAGGATGAAGGATTCTTGAAAGAGACATCTATCAAATGGTTCGGATTTGACCCGATGGAATAAATGATAAAAAGTGCTTTTTTCAGAAATGGAAAAAGCACTTTTTTGAAAGGAGACAGATATGGATAGATTTAAAATGGATTACTTTATTGCTATGATACCTAAAGTAATCAAATTATTGCCTGCTACTGTGAAAGCGGCGTTGCTGTCGCTGTTGCTTTCTCTGTTATTAGGTCTTGTGTTGGCGGTTGTAAGGCAATATAAAATAAAAGGCTTGTATGCATTGAGCTCAATCTATGTTTCTTTTTTTCGAGGAACACCGTTTATTGCACAGTTATTTTTATTTTATTATGGATTGGCTACGATTAGTACAACAATAAAAGATATGAGTGCGTTTCAGGCGTTGGTGATATGTCTTAGTGCAAATTATTGCGCATTCATGTCAGAGGATATTCGAGCTGCGTTAAATTCTGTTTCTAAAGATCAGTATGAAGCCGGATTGTCGATTGGGATGAAACCGTTGGCGGTTATAACAAAAATAATCATTCCGCAGGCTACAAGGATTGCAATTCCAGGCTTGTCTAATAATTTTATTAATCTGTTTAAGTCGACATCCATTGGTTTTATGATAGGATTTAAGGATATGATGGCGGTGGTGAGTATGGAGACGTCAAGAACATATCGCTTTTTAGAAGGATATCTTGTGGCAACTGTTATTTACTGGGCTATAATTTCGGTTCTTAATGTGATTCAAAGTCACTTGGAAAACAAGATTAACAGAATTTATTGATGGAGGCTGAAATGATAGATATAAAGCATTTGAGTAAAAGTTTTGGTGAATTAAAAGTATTGCAAAATGTATCCTTTCGACTAGAAGAGGGCAAGGTGTTAGTATTGATTGGACCATCGGGTACTGGTAAATCTACGTTGCTGCGTTGTATTAATTATCTAGAAAAGCCAGATGATGGAATGATCACCATCGGTGATATAACAGTAGATGCAAAAAATCATAAAAAGAATGATATATATAAGTTACGTAGAAAAACAGCAATGGTTTTTCAAAATTACAGTTTGTTCCGGCATAAAACGGCTTTGCAGAATATTATGACTCCATTGGTAGATGTTCAGGGAGTATCGAAATCAGAAGCAGAAGAGAAAGCGAGAGAAATCTTAAAATCCATTGGTCTTACGGAGAAAGCAGATGAGTATCCAGCGCATTTGTCAGGAGGTCAACAGCAAAGGATTGGCATAGGTCGGGCGTTGGCGGCTAATCCGCAAGTGTTGTTGATAGACGAGCCGACTTCTTCTTTGGATCCAGAGTTAGTAGGTGAAGTTTTGAATCTTTTATATAAATTAGCAAGCCAGAAAGTCACGATGATCATTGCAACACATGAAATGGAATTTGCGCGTCATATAGCGGATCATGTGATTTTTTTGGATGAGGGTGGCATAGTGGAAGAAGGAAGTCCAGACGATATTTTTGAAAATCCATCTAAGCCAAGAACCAGACAATTTCTTAAAAAGTTTGAACAAAAGCATGCAATGGACGAGGAATAATGAGATGCAAGAAAAAATGAAGACCAGGCAATATGTAGAAGTAAATGGAAGGAAGATTTTACTGAGACCGAAGGTGAATTTTGAAATTGATGAAAATGGGTATTACAGGCGTCAAAAGAATAGATTTACTGAACATTTTGGAACGAAGTTACATCCGATAGAAAAAGATAGATACATATTATTTTGGTCTAAAGGATGTGCATGGTCTAATCGTGTGGTGATCGTAATCACTTTGTTGGGACTTGAAGAGACTATAAAAACAGAAGTTGTAGATTGGTCAGAAAATGAGGATTTGGGATGGGAATTTGTAAATTCTCCTAGTCACATAAATGCAGAAACGGGTGCACAATTTCTGAGTGAATTATATTATAATACAGATCCGGAATATTTAGGGAGAACTACTGTGCCAGCTATTGTGGATTATAAAACCAATACGATTGTGAATAATGATTTTCGTTTTCTTACGAATTATCTGGAAACAGAGTTTAGAGAGTATCACATGGAAAATGCACCAGACTTATATCCGTATGAATTAAGAAAGCAAATAGATGATATGAATGAGTGGTTATATGTAAATGTGAATGATGCGATTTACAGAACATGTTTTGCTAATTCTGTGGAAGCTTATAATGAAGGATATAATACTTTTTTTTCGGCATTAGATGCATTAGACGACAGACTTTCAGAACAGAGATTTTTGCTGGGAGATTATGTGATGGATAGTGATATTCGCCTTTATTCGACATTAGTTCGGATGGATTTGAATTATTTGAGGCATATTGGACCAAGTAAGAGAAGATTAGTAGATTATAAGAATTTATGGGAATATTGTCGTGAATTATATCAGATTCCGGCATTTTCAAGCAATACATATTTTCAGGAACTGGCAGCTGTAGGTGATAAGCGATTTAAGTTTAATCCATATTATGACATGGTAGTTCCACAAACGGATTATGAGAAGATATGGAGTGACCCGACAAATCGATGTGCGTTGTCAAAGAGAGATAAAGGTATATTTTTGAAGGAAGGAAGATTTTCATGAGTTACAGTGTTAAAACAACAAAAGAAGGTATTGACTATAATGCAGTTAGTAAAGTATTGAAATCGTTTGGTATGAGTGACTGCGATGTGGATACGCAAAAGAAGATTTTTCAGAATAGTTATGCGGTGTCTTTTTTATATGATGATGATAAATTGATTGGGTGTGCAAGAGCACTTTCGGATGGGTTTTGTGAAGCTGCACTGTATAATATTGCTCTGGCTGAAGAATATCATGGACAAGGGCTTGGACGTATACTAATTGAGTCGATTATCGAACAGGTAAAACAATGCAATATTATTTTGTATACACATCCGCAGACAATTGCGATGTATGAGAAATTTGGTTTTAGAAGACAAAAATCGGGAATGGCTATTTATCATGGAAATGAGACTGAGTTGCAACGTTTTGAAGAAGTAGGATTTATATTGCCAGAGGGATATCGTTTCCACGATAATGAATATGAAGAGTAAAAATAAAGTGCCGTATTTATGGTTCGAATATCATAAATATGGCACTTTTCTTTTAAGCATCCGCCAGTTCCAGCACTTTCTCGGCTGTCTGTACATCGGTGATTAGTGCATGCAGATAGTGTCCGTTCAGTGCACCCAGGATAGAGCGGACTTTTTTCTCTCCGCCGCCGACGCCGATGACGCGCTTATGTTCCGGCAGATCCCGGATATCGATGGATATGATTCTGTTCTTCAATGTTGTGTTGCATAGTTCGCCGGTGATGGTAAAGAAGTTACCACAGATATCCCCGGCCGCCTCAGCGTCCACCAGTTCGTTGATCGTAGCGGTGTCAAATGGATAATCTGACAGGTGATCTGCATCCCGGACAGGTGCCTCACCGATACCTACCAGAGTAACATCCAGATTGTGTGAGGCTTTTAATATAGAAGCAATTGTTGGTTCTTCTTTGATGGCAGAACAGAGTTCTTTACTCTGACACATAAATGGTGCTGTCAGAATGGTGGCGTGTCCATTGTATTTATCAATCAGATGCTGTGCCAGAATGTTCGGCTGGAAATCCACGCTCTGGGATGAACCGCCTACCAGCGTATACACGTGGATGTCCCGGATATTCTTATTCGGCGGCAGATTCTCAATCATGCTGTTCAGTGTACGTCCCCAGGTCAGGCCTATTTTCATATTATTATGGACAAGCTGTTCAAAATAAGAAGCCGCTTCGGAACCAATCTTTCTGGTAAATGTATCGGTATCAGCTCCGGAGCAGTCTACCAGTTTGATATCCTGCAGTCCGAAACGCTGGCGGAGCTTTTCCTCTAATTGAAGCGTCTTCATGGCACCGCGTACGTCTACGATCTCGAATTTTATCATACCTTCGGCTTTGGCCTCTTCCAGCAGACGGCTTAAGGTTACGCGGGAGATGTTGAGCTGTTTGGCAATCTCTGTCTGAGTGTAACCTTCTTCATATAAATAGTATAAAGCTTTCAGCTTCAGATAATATCTGTGTTCCTGAGAAATGGACAATGTAATCACCTTCTTCTCTTTACAATTGTAAGTTTAATTTATTATAGAACGAAAATAGTGATTTGACAAGTAAAAGTTAACAATTGTAAAGTGGAAAATATATAAAATTACAAAAATAAACTAAATCGGTTGACACTGGCATATCATAGTGCTATATTATGGACAGAAAGGCTTTGCAATAGAAAAGCAAGTATACAAATGTAAACATGGATATTTGGAAGGAGATAACTATGGAAGGATTTAATGTTAAAGACAAGAGCTTATTGGAAAACAAAGAATTTCTTCAAGAGTTGATGGAAAGAATGATGCTTGTACATACTTTTGAAGAGAGAGCATTCTGGTTGTTTGGACAGGGACTTGTACACGGAACTATGCACCTGAGCATTGGAGAGGAAGCAACAGGTGTTGGTACTTCAGCAGCACTTACAAAAGATGATTACATGCTGGCTACACACCGTGGACATGGACAGGCGCTTGGAAAAGGTGTTAATGTAAATGACATGATGGCAGAGATCCTTGGACGTGCAACAGGTACAAACCATGGTAAAGGTGGATCAATGCACATTTGCGATTTCGACAATGGTATCCTTGGAGCCAATGGTATCGTTGGTGGTAACGGACCTATCGCATGTGGTGCAGGACTCAGTATTAAGATGCAGAATATTCCGAATCGTGTATGTGCTGCATTTTTCGGAGATGGTGCTTCTAACGAAGGAGCAATTCTTGAGTCTATGAACCTGGCATCTGTGTGGGAACTGCCTGTACTGTTTATCCTGACAGATAATGGATATGGAATGTCTACAGCAAAAGCAAAAGCTACTAAGACAGTAGACTTCGGAAAGAGAGCAGATGCATTTGGATTTAAGGCATTTGAGTGTGACGGTAACAATGTTCTTGAAGTATATGAGACAGTTAAGGAAGCCCGTGAGTATGTAATGAACGAGCATGGACCGGTTCTCGTAGTTGAGAATACATACAGAACATCTGGACATTCTAAATCAGATAATAATAAATATCGTTCAAAAGAAGAGATCAAATATTGGGAAGATCACAGCCCGATCATCCGTTTCCGCGAATTCCTTGTAGAGAATAAGATCTTTACAAATGAGGAAGTTGACGCTATGCAGGCAACTGTTGATAAGAAGATCGAAGATGCAATCGAGTACGCTAAGGCTCAGCCACAGCCGGTTGTTGCAGATTTGGAAGCAGACGTATACGCAGAGTAGTTTAGGAGGAAAAGAAAGATGAGTGAAATGAGAAAGATTTCTTATAGAGACGCGGTTCGTGAAGCTATGGTTGAGGAAATGCGTCGCGATGAAAAAGTATTTTTAATGGGTGAAGATATTGGTGTTTACGATGGAGCATTTGGTGTTTCCAAAGGAATGATTGAAGAGTTTGGACCGGAGAGAGTTCGTGAGACTCCTATTTCTGAGCAGGCTTTCGTAGGAGCAGGTGTTGGTGCAGCGATTACAGGTATGCGTCCGATCGTTGAGCTGATGTTCTCTGACTTCATGACAGTATGTTATGACCAGATTATCAACCAGGCTGCAAAGATGCACTTCATGTTCGCAGGTAAGGTAAGTGTACCTATGGTTATCCGTACACCAGCTGGTGACGGTACTGGAGCAGCTGCTCAGCATTCACAGTCTCTGGAGCAGATGTATCTGCATGTACCTGGACTGAAGGTTGTAGTTCCATCTACACCATATGATGCAAAGGGTCTGTTAAAGCAGGCAATCCGTGACAACAACCCAGTCATCTTCCTTGAGCAGAAGAAACTGTACAATGTTAAAGGTATGGTTCCGGATGAGGATTACACAATCCCATTTGGCGTTGCTGATGTAAAGAGAGAAGGTACAGACGTAAGTATCTTTACATACGGAAGAATGGTGCAGATGAGTCTTGACGTGGCTGAGAAGTTAGCAGAAGAAGGAATCAATGTTGAGGTTGTTGACCTTCGTACTCTTTCACCACTTGATACAAATACAATTATTGAATCAGTTAAAAAGACACACAAAGCTGTAATCGTTCATGAATCTGTTCAGTTCGGTGGCTTCGGCGGTGAAGTTGCTGCACAGATCACAGACAGCGAAGCTTTCTACTATCTTGACGCTCCAATCAAACGTGTTGGTGCTTTGTACTGCCCAGTGCCATTTAACCCGACACTTGAGGCTGAAACATTCCCTACACCAGCTAAGATCGAAGCTGCAGTAAGAGACGTTTTATAGGAAGATAGTAAGGAGGAAGCATAATGGCAACAGAATTGACGATGCCAAAGAACGATATGGACATGGAAGAAGGTACTATCGTTAAATGGCTTAAAAATGTTGGCGATAAAGTAGAAAAAGGTGAGATGTTCATGGAGATCGAGACAGACAAGACTTCCATGGAGATCGAATCTCCGGCAACAGGAGTTCTCCTTGCTCAGTTCTATCAGGGCGGAGATGTAGTGCCGGTTAATACAGTTATGGGATATGTCGGAGAAGCCGGAGAAGCTGTTCCGGAGCAGGGCGCAAAGGCTGCTGCTGAGGAAGCTCCGAAGGAAGAGAAAAAGGAAGCACCTGCTGCAGAAAAAGCACCTGCAAAGGTTCTGTCTGATGCAAGTGGAATTCCTGCAACTCCATATGCTAAGAAGCTTGCAAAAGATAATGGAATCGATCTGAAAGAAGTAGTTCCGACAGGTCGTCACGGCGAGATCCGTGCAATCGATGTATTTACAGCAATTGAAGCTTCACCGGTTGCAACACCGCTTGCTAAGGCAATGGCAGCAGATCTCGGCGTAGATCTTTCAACTATTCAGGGATCCGGATACAGAGGAAAGATCCTCAGTGATGATATCAAGGCAGCATTTGCTCAGGCTCAGACAGCAGCAGAGGAAGAAAATGTTGCAGGCGCAATGAAAGAGATCGCAGAAGTACTTGAGCGTAGAAAACTTTCTTCTATGCGTAAGGCTATCATGAAGAACATGAACTCAAGTCATACTGAGATTCCTAACGTAACACAGAACATCAAGGTTGATGTTACAGAGCTGCTTGCTCTTCGTGCTAAGATCAACGAGGGTAAAGAGAAAGCTGAGAAGGTATCTGTAAATGACCTGATTATTAAAGCTGTTGGTAAAGCTACAGCTAAGTTCGAGAGATTCCGCATGACGCTGGAAGGCAACGAGTATGTTGTCCACAAGCAGGTTAATGTGGGAATGGCAGTTGGTATCACAGACGGACTGGTTGTACCGGTAATCAAAGACGTTGATAAGAAGACACTGCTTCAGGTATCTAAGGATGCAAAAGAACTTGCTAAGAAAGCAAGAGACGGTAAATTAAAATCAAGCGAAATGGGTGACGGACGTATTACCATTTCTAACATTGGTATGTACGGAACACACAGCTTTACACCAATCATTAATCAGCCAGAGGCTTCTATCGTTGGTGTATGTGGAACAGAGGATGAGCTTGCACTGGTAGACGGACAGGTAGTTGTACGTAAGAAGATGATGATCTGCGTAACATTTGACCACAGAATCCTGAACGGAACAGAAGTCTGCGAATTCGAGTCATACTTGAAAGAGCTGATTGAAAATCCGGTCACAATCTTGATTTAATCTAGGAGGATAATATGGCAACAGAATTAACTATGCCAAAGAACGATATGGACATGGAAGAAGGTACTATCGTTAAGTGGCTGAAGAATGTTGGAGATAAAGTAGAAAAAGGCGAAATGTTCATGGAAATCGAGACAGATAAGACTTCCATGGAGATTGAGTCTCCTGCAGCAGGAGTTCTTCTTGCTCAGTTTTATCAGGGTGGAGATGTAGTCCCGGTTAACACAGTTATGGGATATGTCGGAGAAGCCGGAGAAAAGGTACCGGAGCAGGCAGCAAAAGGAGATGCACCTGCAGCTGAGGAACCAAAAACTGAGGCAGTAGCATCTGTAGCAGAGAAGAAAGAAAATGAATATGATGTAGCTGTAATCGGTGGAGGTCCTGCTGGATACGTAGCAGCAATCCGTGCTGCACAGCTTGGCGGAAAGGTTATCATCTTCGAGAAAGATACCGTAGGTGGAACATGCCTGAACAGAGGATGCATCCCGACTAAGACATATCTGAAAACTGCTGAGTACATTCATCATATCGAAGCAGCTGCATCAAGAGGCATTGTAGTTAATGCTGAGCACAGCGTAGACATGCCAAAGGTTGTAGCATATAAGGACAAAGTTGTAAAACAGCTGACAGGCGGTGTTGGAAGCCTGTTAAAGGGAAATGGCGTGAAGCTGGTATCCGGAGAAGCTTCTCTGGAAGATGCAACAACAGTTGCATGTGACGGCAAGACATACAAAGCTGACAAGATCATCCTTTGCGGTGGATCTAAAGCAATCCGTATCCCGATTCCGGGTGTGGATCACAAAGATGTTATGACCAGTGATGAGATCCTGGCTATGACAGAAGTTCCGGAAAGACTTGGTATCATCGGCGGCGGTGTAATCGGATGTGAAATGGCATCTGCATTCAGCGCATTCGGAAGCAAAGTTACCATCGTAGAGGCTATGGATCGCGTAGTATCTATGCTTGACAAAGACATTTCTGCAGAAGTTGACAAGACTCTGAAGAAAGGCGGCGCAAGCGTTAACTGCGGACGTAAAGTATTAGAGATCAAAGACAATGGCGGACATCCGGTAATCGTAACAGATAACGGAGAATTTGAAGTAGATAAAGTCCTTCTGTCAATCGGACGTGCAGCAGACCTTGGATGCCTTGGTAAGCTTGCTGATCAGATCAAGACAGAGAGAGGCAAGATCGTAGTAGATGATACGATGAAGACATCTGTTGATAATATTTACGCTTGTGGTGATATCAATGGACGTATCATGCTTGCTCACTCAGCATTCAAGATGGGTGAAGTAGCAGCTGAAAATGCAGTAAAGGGAACCGCAGTAAAATGTGACCTGAGCTATGTACCAAGCTGCCTGTACCTGTCACCGGAAGCTGCTTCTGTAGGTCTTACAGAAGAAAAAGCAAAAGAGGCTCATCCAGAAGGAGTTCGTATTGGCAAGTTTAATATGGCTGCTAACGGAAGAAGTGTTGCATCTGGAGAGACAACAGGATTTATCAAGGTAATCGCTGACAACAAATATGGTCAGATCCTTGGCGTACATATGGTAGGCGGCGTTGCATCTGAGATGATCGCAGAGGCAGTCGCACTGATGCAGATGGAGATTACAGTGAATGAAGTAGCTGAATCTATCATTCACGCTCACCCAAGCTACTCAGAGGCATTTGCAGAGGCATGCGCAGACTGCCTTGGAATGTGCATCCACCAGCCTCCGAAAAAAAAGAAATAAGACAATTTCTAATTCCTTCTTAAAATGTTTATAGTGAGAAAAGCGCTTCTGTATGGGGAAGCGCTTTTTTCGCGTTTATATTAGGTTCTTAGCTTTGAATTCAAAGATTAGTGTTTGATGGAACTGTTACGAGTGCTCCATTTCGGTTGGATGTACACTTGCGTATTTATTGGGATTGGTAAAATGCAAAATGATACAAAAGATTGAAGAAAAATAAAAAGAATGATATGATTAATGAGAACAATCGTGTTGCAGGGTGGCTGACCTCCATTTTATATAGAATGGGGGTGGTGCTGATGAGACATTTTGATTTTAAAGACCTGATGGCCTTCGGAATGTTTATTCTTGCATTACTGACATTCATTTTTTCGAATTTGAAGTAGTGCATTAAAGCTAACAAAACCGCCCTTGTACTTTGGCGAGTAAGGGCGGTTTTTACTTAACATACTGGTCAACCCCTTGTGGGCGGTTGTTCTTTTATTAGATTATAATATAGATATATTTAAATAGCAATAGATTATGAAATATCTCAAAGAACAGATTGAATTATTAACATTATTTTGACAATATTTTCATAGACATTTTAAATTCAGATTGTTACAATGTGAGTATGCATTGAAGAAGGAACGATATGCAAATATCGAAATGAGGTGTTAGGATGGAAGAGCAAAAGAAATGTGCGGTTAAGCGGATCGGAGTATTGACTTCCGGTGGCGACGCACCAGGTATGAATGCGGCTGTACGTGCCGTAGTGCGTACAGCACTCTACATGGGAATTGAAGTAGTAGGTATCCGTCGCGGATGGCATGGATTGATCAGTGGAGACATGTACCGTATGACAGCGGTGGATGTGTCGCATATTATCAACGAGGGTGGTACAATGCTGTATACAGCCCGCAGTGATGAATTCCGTACTAAGGAAGGACGTAAGAAAGCATACGATAACTGTAAGCTGTTCGGACTGGATGGAATTGTGGCAATCGGTGGTGATGGTACATTTGCCGGAGCTTTGGCACTTTCTACGGAATATCCGATCTCTGTAGTTGGCATACCGGGTACAATTGATAA
>OGQI01000509.1_pt1 | contig 30749 bp, 30 predicted proteins | sample 1553171 | NCBI WGS metagenome assembly OGQI01 (sample SAMEA2579988, study PRJEB22360) | human gut metagenome | biome: human gut; feature: human-associated habitat; material: faeces | place: Denmark | collected 2008/2010
AAAGATGAACGCCTATTTCATCACCCGTGCGGGTGCGGGCGTGTCGGTCGAACGGCGCAAAGCCTACAAGTACGAAGCGCTGGCGTCGGGATTCCGCGACCGGAAAGCCGATCCTTTCATCGTGACGGTAGAACCCGCTCCGGCCGACGCCCCGATGCACCTGAACAGTCACGAGGGGCAGGAGATGAACTACGTGCTCGAAGGGCGTCTGCTGCTGAGCCTGAACGGGAAAGAATTGGTGTTGAACGTCGGTGACAGTCTCTATTTCGATTCCAGCCTGCCGCACGGAATGAAGGCGCTCGACGGGCGGCCGGTCCGCTTTCTGGCGATAATCATGTAAGCTATGGTAGAGAGATTCTTACAGCAAACGACCTTCCGCTCGCAGGAGGATTACAGAAAGAACCTGCATATCCGCGTCCCGGAGAATTTCAACTTCGGCTACGACGTAGTGGATGCCTGGGCAGCCGAGCAGCCCGACAAACCCGCACTGTTGTGGACCAATGACCAGGGCGAATGCCGGCAGTTTACCTTTGCCGACATGAAACGGTACACAGACATGACGGCTTCCTATTTCCAAAGCCTCGGCATCGGGCACGGAGACATGGTGATGCTGATACTGAAACGCCGTTATGAATTCTGGTTCAGCATTGTGGCACTGCACAAACTCGGTGCAGTGGTGATTCCCGCCACCCACCTGCTGACGAAGAAAGACATCGTATACCGCTGCAACGCCGCAGACATTAAAATGATAGTCTGTGCCGGCGAAAGCGTCATCACCGACCATATCACGGCAGCTATGCCAGAGTCTCCTTCTGTGAAACGCCTCGTAAGCGTCGGGCCGGAAGCTCCCGAAGGATTCGAAGACTTCCACAAAGGTATCGAAGCTGCCGCCCCTTTCGTGAAACCTGAACATCCGAACACGAACGATGACATCTCCCTGATGTACTTCACCAGCGGTACTACCGGAGAGCCTAAAATGGTGGCCCACGACTTCACCTATCCGTTGGGACATATCGTCACCGGCAGCTTCTGGCACAATCTGAAAGAGAGCAGCCTACACCTCACCATTGCCGACACCGGTTGGGGAAAAGCCGTGTGGGGCAAGCTCTACGGACAATGGATTGCCGGTGCCAACGTATTTGTATACGACCACGAGAAATTCACTCCCGCAGCCATACTGGAGAAGATACAAGATTATCACGTCACGTCGCTTTGTGCACCGCCCACCATCTTCCGATTCCTCATTCACGAAGACCTCACGAAGTACGACCTATCCAGTCTGGAATACTGCACCATCGCCGGAGAAGCATTGAACCCCGCTGTATTCGAGACCTTCAAGAAGTTAACGGGCATCAAGCTGATGGAGGGCTTCGGACAGACCGAAACGACCCTTACCGTTGCCACCATGCCGTGGATGGAACCGAAACCCGGCAGCATGGGATTGCCCAATCCGCAATACGATGTAGACCTGATAGACCACGAAGGACGTTCCGTGGAAGCCGGTGAACAGGGACAGATTGTAATCCGTACCGACAAAGGCAAACCGCTGGGATTGTTCAAGGAATACTACCGCGATGCCAACCGTACCCACGAGGCATGGAACAACGGCATTTACTACACGGGAGATGTAGCCTGGAAGGACGAAGACGGCTACCTCTGGTTCGTGGGCCGCGCCGACGACGTCATCAAAAGTAGCGGCTACCGCATCGGCCCGTTCGAAGTGGAAAGTGCATTGATGACCCACCCAGCCGTAGTAGAATGTGCCATTACCGGTGTGCCTGATGAAATCCGCGGCCAAGTGGTAAAAGCTACGATTGTGTTGGCAAAAGAGTACAAGGCACGCGCCGGAGAAGAGCTTGTCAAGGAGTTGCAGAACCATGTGAAGAAAGTGACGGCTCCCTACAAATACCCGCGTGTCATCGAATTTGTTGATGAGCTCCCCAAAACCATCAGCGGGAAAATCCGCCGTGTGGAAATCCGGGAGAACGACCGGAAATAACACTCGCCACCCAGCATCTGAATCATAAGACAACATCCGGGTGAATGAATAAGGAGGGGATAAAACCGAAGTCGGCCATTCTATTGACGATTTCCGTTTTACCCCCTCTTTTTACAAATAGTTGTCTCATTGTGAATACCAAAAGGAGAAAAAAACTATATTTGCACGAAATTAAACTTCACTTGGAACATTTATAAACAAGAAAGACCGACACGGCATATGAAAAATAGAACGCAGATATGGAAAATACTGGCTTTCTTAGGAGCGATACTTTTCTTGTCTGATACAATATACGCCCAACAATGGACATCCGATAGTCATTCGGAATACAAACGGGATACACTCCCTTTCTCACAGCGCTTCATCCACAGATTAGGCGTAGAAGGGCGTGCTGGCTATATTTTTCAGACCAGCCCTTTTCTGGAGTACTCCAACCACCAATACAAGGCCATGAAAAATGCCTATGCCGGCCATCTGAAATACTCCTTCCAGCTCCGTCCCCACACCGTTGCCGACCAGGCTTATATAGGAGCCTATCAAGGGATTGGAGTCGGCTATTTCAACTTCGGCAATCCGGAAGAGCTGGGCAACCCGCTGGCGGTCTATCTGTTTCAAGGGGGACGCATCGCCCAATTCAGCCCCCGCATATCCTTGAACTATGAATGGAACTTCGGCGCATCGTTCGGCTGGAAACCCTACGATGAATATGACAACCCGGAGAACCAGATTATCGGCTCGAAAGTGAATGCCTATCTCAATGTGAACCTCTACTTAAAGTGGGCACTCTCCCCCAAGTTCGACCTGATGATAGGAACTACCGGAAGCCACTTTTCCAACGGAAATACCCAATATCCCAACTCCGGTCTGAACACGGTGGACTGCAAAGTGGGATTGGTATATAACTTTAACCGCAGAGCGGATGAGCTCGCCCAATCATGGCAACGCCCTATCGTTCCTCCATTCCCCCGCCACGTCAGCTACGACCTGACTTTGTTCGGCTCCTGGCGAAAGAAAGCAGTGGCCCATGAGGGCAGTAGTGGCCAGGTACCCGCACCCGGCACTTACAACGTGTTCGGTTTCAGCTTTGCACCCATGTACAACTTCGGCTATAAATTCCGTGCCGGTGTGGCGCTGGACGGCGTATACGACCACAGTGCGAACATGAAAGAATCGTACGAAGAAGAGAACGGCTTCTATACTCCGCCCGCCAAGAAGCAGATGGCATTGGGCTTATCTGCCCGCGGAGAATTTGTCATGCCTTACTTCACGGTAGGTATCGGTCTGGGAGCCAATGTTCTGCACGGCGGCGGTGACATGAAGTCTTTCTATCAGATTCTTGCCCTGAAAATAGACGTAACACGCAATTCGTATCTCCATATAGGATATAACCTCCGGGAATTTCATGAGCCCAATTATCTGATGTTGGGTATCGGCTATCGGTTCAATAACAAACGCCCCAAGCTGTTCTGAACAATAAAGAGGAGGCTATTTATATAGATTCTTTTATTTCATCTGCAAGCACATATTACCAAGTGCCACGCGCATATCATCTATTATAGTATTATAGTTAGTTTGTTAGTTCACAGAGATGAACACTTTGTTCAAGTATAGAGAAACAGTTTGTTCCAATAAGGAAAAACAGTCTGTTTTCATATGATGAAACGAAATGTTCTATTAAGGGAAACACTTTGTTCGCTATAGGGAAACGGTCTTTCATATCAAGAGCTTATAAAGAAAAAGCTCTGCAAATCAATGATTCACAGAGCTTAATCGAGTACTCGAAGCGGGACTTGAACCCGCACAGCCGCAATGGCCAAAGGATTTTAAGTCCTTCTCGCCGGGCCACCATTCGAGCTTATATTAATCTATAAATCAATAATTTATCTAATGCTACTTACTAATACTTAATATTTGGTTTAACTATTGGTTTAACTAAAGTATTAAATCAAGATTAGTTAATAAATAAGTTTACAATCTCATTATGTATTTAATAATATTATCACTTCACTTCTCAACTTTGGTAAATGATTAATAACCATGTTCCAAAATATATCAGCAGACAAGCTGTCATTATAACAGAAATAACAGTAAAGTTTAATTCAACATTTCTGTAATAGGGGGCTTATAATTGAAATATCCTCTCTAAAAGATTGTATTAGTCCATACATGGAATTAAATGGGTCACTCCATTAATCTCTTTATCTTTTATAATGGCTAAGTAGTGTATAGTTGAAATACAGCCATCTCTCCATTCCAGTATTTAATAATGAGATATTAACATTAGTTTCCCCTCTGTAATATGGTTAACTTCGTATCAGATTAATTCAATAGTCAATTATCAAATTAATACAATTATGAGACTTACCAAGAATAACTCTCCTAAGAGTTACACTATCTACTACCTACCACAAGAGATTAAAGAAACTATGGTTACAGAGGTCAGTTACCTGCCTATTACCAGAGAGAGACTGGAACAGTTCTTTAAAGATGCAGCAAGTAAGCGAAAGCCTAAATTAGTCAAGAAGCGGAAACAGTCAAGGCAGCAAGGGAGTTAATTCCATGCTGCCTTTATACTTCAATACTTATTTCCTTTTATAAGTCATTTTAGCATATTCTACCCCTCCATCATCCTCTTTCTCCATATATTCAAGAACTAACTTGCTGTTGGATATTTCAAGAACATTCAAATCAAGAGCATAAGTGGCATCAATAGGTCTAAGTGTCAGCAGCTTATTACTCAATGCCCATTTCCCTTCATCTAATTCCGAATTATCCAAATCATATTCAGTATATGTACCGTCAGCTCTGAATGTAAGATTACCAAAATATTCGCATTCATCTTTAGGTGCATGACTCCATTCTCTGTTTTCTTCAGGATATTCTGGCTCTATTTCATACCCTTCTTCGTAAGTTAGTACCCATTGACCTACAATGTTCTCTGTAGTAGGTGTACTTTCTTCTTCGTCATCATCACTACATGCTGCGAAGTTAACACTCATAATTACGGCTACGATAGCCATTCCAATAAATCTTAATGTTCTCATTTTAATTAATAAATTAAGTTAGTAATATAGTTTATAAATATTTATCCACTCCATTTGTACAGCGTACCGTCTTCCGTTCATCCAGCATTCTCATGTACTGCAAGTTCTTTGTCTTATTGTACATGAACTTATCCTCATGCCAAAGGTGGTAAACAATACCTGCGAACTTCAAATACCGTTTCCGGCAACCACTGTTCAGCAGACGCTTGCCCAAATCAATATCCTCACTTCCCCAACCCTCATAGAATTCATCATAACCGTTTACCTTGATAAAATCCTCACGGAAGAAGGACATGTTACAGCCCAATGCAGCCGAACGCTTTCTACGGTATCTCGGAGCCAAGAAGCGAGCCAGCCATATACAATGGATTGCATTCTCCGGCTTGCTTTCAATTCCTTTCGTCCAGACATGAATCGGGCGTACCATACCGGACTTACATATTTCCTCTGTCAGCTCTTTGCCCAAGTTTACCCTTCCACCTTTCACGTAAATGCCACGGCCGGCTTCACGGAGATGGTCGGCTATCAGCTTTGGATGCAGGAACACATCACCGTCTATCTCTATGATATAGTTTCCCGTACTACGGGCTACACACTTGTTGCGCATCATAGCCAACCGGAAACCTTTATCCTCATGCCACACATGTATGATTGGAAACGGTGCCTGCTCTTGCAGCCTTGCTATCAACGAGGCGGTCTCTTCCGTAGAGCCATCGTCTCCTATAATGACCTCATCGGGCAGGACTGTCTGCTTGAACAAGCTGAGTAAACATACTTGCAGAGCATCGCAACGGTTGTAAGTAGAGACTATTACGGAAATCTTCCCCAAGTCCTTTCTATTCATTACTACCAGATTTAAATAAGTTAATCAGATTAATTATTACCACTCTATACACTCTTGCCTTCTTTTATATGGATATATGGATGAAATGGCTTGAATAAGTGCACAGAGTACACAGCATAAAGCTGCACGCAATTTGATTGATTGCCACGTTAGAAATAGAACTGTCTGTTTTGTGAATATCTGTATCGTTGCCAGTGTTCCCTAACTGACCGTTATACAATAAAGAAGCGTGGGAACATTGAATATTACTACTGTGAGGCTCTGGACTGCCTAAGGTGAATAATAAACAATGCCCACGCCAGATATGTATATAGTTCACCCTACAGAGGTGAATATATAACACTGACGTGAGCGTCCTTGCCTATTATCTTCACCTTTTGAAATTGTCCAGATTTCACAGTAAGATAATATCTTAAACGCTCTTCGTTAACTAATATGTCCTTCCAACTTCCCAACGCATTAGGCTGTTAGAATTGCTGCAAAGTTACGAATTTACGTTTGATTGGCAAGAACTTATTGTTTATTAAATGCAGAAAGGCATTCCTACTCCATAAATCAAGGTTAGGAGCAAATTTGTAAAAGGCCCATATAGGCAGGAATTTAGAAATTTACTCCCAACTTGAATTATTGGCTTAAAAGGCAGTTCCGCTCCATTCTTAATGATTGGAGACACGCAACCGCCAGTAATCAAAAACTAAGGCAGTCATAGGTATTCAGCAGTTCTTCCTGCCTTAATCCCAAGTATCTCTTGGTAATGGCTACAGAACTGTGGTTGAACAGCTCCATAAGCTTGACCAGTGCAAGCTCCGAACTTTCGCTGTTCATGTTATAGACCTGCCTGCCGAAAGTCTTTCTAAGGCTGTGGCATGAGAAGTTGCCTATATGCAGCCTATATTTCCTTTTAACCTCTTTGAGGATTACATTTATCCTCTGTATGGAATAGACCGTACCTTTCCGGCTTACCAAGATAGGCGCATCTATGCCTATAGGACCGATATGCTTGTAGCAGTCACAGATATGCTTCTGTAGCTGCATGTTAATTCTCACAGTCCTTTGCTTTCCCGTCTTGATTTCGATAACGGTAAATTCCTCCGCATTTAATATCTGCTTCCAGCGTAAAGCCAGAATGTCAGATATTCTTAAGCCAGTGAAACAGCCCAGAGCAACAAGAAGCGAGATTTTATAATTCCCGTCTTTGGCTAACTTCCTTATCAAGTTCATTGCCTCGCTCCATTGCAGATAATCTGCGGTTGTGCTCGAATATTTAAGTGACATAACGTTCAGTCTTATAATGAAATGAATAAAAGTGAATATTAATTTTAATCTGGAATATCTAACTTACTGATTATTAGCTAAACATTCACTTATTATCAAAGTGAATATAATAAGACAAGGACCGGATTGCACAATTGAATGATTCCCGTCTTATGAGTTCCTGCGGCTGTCCAGTATTTCGGAGATTTCAACTCCTTGTATAAGGGAGCTGTGGAGTAAAAAATGGACACCCCAATTATAGGATGCCCATTTCATCATATTACCCCTTAGTAATGGCGTAGCCCAGCAGCAGGATATATCCCACCGCTATAAATGGAAACAATGCCATTGCAATGAAGAATACCAAAGTCGCCAGTAACACATAGAATAAATTCTGTAGCATAATCTCCAGTTTTGAGAAGTCAGTAATAGGATATAATTCCAGATACAACTAAGAAAGAAACCAACTGTATCTTTCATCACCATGCAGAGCGGATGCAATACCCGTTGCCAGTTCTGTAGCGTTGTAGGCTCTATCCAGAAAGCTGTCTATATAGCTGCTCTTGTTACTGCCAGTAAGCAGGTTGTAGAACTTCCACATGGATAGGTCACTGCCAAGACTGCCAAAGTTATCATCATTTACGTATGCTTTTGCCACACTGTTTATCTGCGTATCAGTAAGCAACATTCTGGGGATAGCCTTCTGCTGTCCTTGCGGTAACAGTGGGTAAAGCCTCATTCTCCCAAGTAACTGGCAGAACTGGTGTTCTGTCATACTGGTATTGCCAAGTGTCTGCATCAGATGTATGTGCTTGGCAGGGTCGTACTTGTTGAACATTTCCAATACGGCACGATATAATTCGTTGGTATTGGTTACTTCCAAACAAGTAAGATAACCGTCCGTAGATACACATAAATTGGTGCAGACATTACAAATAAAGCCTATGAATACCTTAAACCGTTCTGCACCCTTTTTACTGTACAGATTGGTATGGTTATAAGCCCTAACCCCACCTACAGTAAGGGTCAGCCTATTACCGTTCACCGTCTCGTAGATGGTAGGTATTTCAATCACGAAAGCGCAACGCTCGTAATAAATGGTCTTGTCACTCTCCAATAACTGATTGGCAGGCTTATGTATTGCTTCTGGAATACGACCTTTGATAACGTGTGACACCCTTATATCCGGCTGCCCTATCCGTTCACCGTTAAAGAATGTATTAGCTGCATCCTGCACCGTTTCAATGAACGAGACGTGCGACAATGTAGCCTCGTTGTCTTTAGCGAATACTGGAATTATACAGTCGTCCCTCAAATGCTGTAAGGTCGCTTCAACTGTATTAGCCTCTATGAACAGAGGTCGTTTCCCCTTTGTATCGTCCGTTACAACCGTTGCATCCTCTGCAAATTCGCCTAAATTGCCGTTCCTTCTCTGTGCCATGACTGGCATAATCTGTAATGCTTCCATAATCTGTAAATTATTAAGTTGATAATTAGAAATTTCTCCATCTGAATGCCATATAAATGATAATGTACAGCACTATGGCAAACATTACCTTTGGGGCTGCAATGAACGGTACAACGAGTATTGCACCAACCGTCAGAATTGCTTTTAAATCTTCCATAAGCGATAATTTATTGGTTAGTAATAAGTGAATTAAAGGGAATGGCGCTTTATAATGTAATGCCCCATAGACCTCCGCAATTGTGCTCTGTAATACACAGACATTACTGTAGTAGCCAGTAATACCGTAACCAAAGCGTTTGCAGTCTGGAATGCGATTGCGTTAAACCGTTCATTTCCCATCTAAGAGAGGTGAGGGACGTAGGGGTAACATGACAATAAAGCGCATAATATACACCTCATGCCTGCTTTCTGGCTGGTAATTGCACTTTATGCAGTCTTAGTAACTGTATGGAAAGAGTTCCCGTATCTGGAAGGGAGGGGGTACTATTTAGATGCTGCCTAATTTGAGTTGGGGTATATCAAGGTAGCATATTATATAGGGAAATGGTAGGAATGCCTATAAACACCAAGAACCCCATGCCTCTTTAAGGTGGAGTTGCTTAGTCTGTGTAGAGAGTTATCTCAATTCATATACTTTTTTGGTATCAAATTCTTCAATTTATGTAATATAAGACCCTTCATCAATTTGCTCCTAACTCCGATTTAAAGCGTAGAAGCTTATATGAAGGTGGAGTTTGGCTATTGTAAGAATGGTGGTCGAAGTAATCTTTAACCGTGTCCTCTGTTATCTTACACATTACTTTACATCCAGTCTTACCGTCACCGTGAACTTTGAAGGTAATACCGTTAGCTTCTAATATTCGTCCCAGCCGTTTGATGAAGTCGGATTTGGCTATGTAACATTGGGTCTGGACTTCACTTCTGAACTCTTCTTCTATCTCTGCCAGTACTTCCGGACTGAAACGTAACTTCTCACCTTGTTGTATATCATAGGCTCTCAATTCCTTCTCAATCTTACCCTTGGCATAATTAGCTGCCTCAATCGGTGCCTTGCCAATCTTCAAGTAAGCATCAATAATGAAGTAATGCTCGCTGTGCATCTCTACCAGTTTATATACTTCCGCATCGAAATCGAAATCGGGATTGTTCTGTTTATCACGTTCCAATCGCTCCAGATAGGTTACAAGGTACTTCCATATGTCTTTAGTTGAAAGCTCATTCAACGGCAGATAGTCATCCTTTCCAATTCCATGGCTGTTATCTATTACTCGTAATCTGAAATGCCCCGTTGCATTATAGGCATTGATTAGTGCCTGCGGAGATTGATAGTAGCTCTTAACCCGTTCCTCGTTAAACACATGGTCTATAACTTCCTCTGAGAGTTCTTCGTCATTATCTAAGAAGTCATTGAAGCTAAGCTTATTCAAGTCCTTCTGGAGAGCCTTCTTCTCGGTTGCGTCGGTAGCGTTATCGCATTTCTCCTTAATGGAGGCATAGGTATTGAGTTGAGTGGTAATCTCCCTCTCAATCTCTTTGTCGCTCTTAACCTTCAACTTGTCATTGGTATTGGTTATGAATGTAAGGGAGTTGTACCTTCTGTCACCGTCCAGTTTGTTACGGAAACGTCCTTGTATCTGAATGGCTTCCGTAAACGGGTCTATCATGGAGTGCACGGCTTGCTTGTAATTACTGAGCACAAGTATATCTGCCAACTTATTAATCTTAACATCCACTGCCGAGAAGAAGCGTGAAGTAAAGAAGTTGACTTTAGCCAATGGCAATTTTAAATGGTCGTAAGTATGATGTAATTTCATGCTCTTCAATTTCTTCACGCTCTTATCCGAACAGAATACCTTATAATCTCCGTTCTTAATCAATCCATTCTCTAATAAATCCTGTACAATAGTAGCGATGCCGTCAGTAGTCTTATAGAAGATGCAGATACACTTAGAGGTAGATAATAATCTTCTTAACTCTCTACGTAAGGTTCTGTTGAATGAGCGGGTGATAATCAGAGTTGCATCCTTCTTGTAATCGTAATCGGGAGTTACTTTCAGCCATTTGAAGCCGCTATTCAAGAATTTACGGTTACGCGTCCATAACGGAGTGGCAGATACGTATGCCTTACGCTCATAATCGAAGAAATCTTTGATACGGATAGTCGGTCTATATCCGGTATCTTGTATCAACTTCTCACATTCATCATATAGGCAGAAGTAATCCTTATGCCAGTCAATTCCTAATTTGTTGAATGCAGGTATCAGCTTCTTCTCATAACTTTCGGGGGTAGTAACCAACTTTTTAGGCATATATTGATTATTCTTCAAGTAGTCGGTTATCATCTTCTTGGTAGTCTTTTCATATATTCCTAAATAGTCCGTTCCTTCCGTCTTGCCGATAATCACGGGTACATTAGGTTCTAATATGACAGAGTTACGCTTACATTCCAGTTCGGCATAAGTGGCACCGATGCCCGGTTCAACCTTCTCAATGACATAGTTGGTTGGAGTACCATTATGGGGACAGCCTTCCCGTTTATAGAGGTCTAAGAGTGTTTCTCCTTTACTGATTGTCAGTTCTTCACGTTCGATATTAATAATGTTGAATGAGAGTTCCATAAGCTTATTATTTATGTTAGGATGAAATTCTTCAGAATTTGCTTATATAGACCCTTTCAGAATTTGCTCCTAACTGGAGTTATTGATGTAGAAGTATATTTAAGAGTGGAATTTAGAAAGGAAGAATTCTCAGTCTACCTTCATCGTCCTTCTCCACCTTTAGGGTATTAGTAAGTTCTACACTTGAAGCGTTATTCACTTCATTAACACTCTCCATTGCAGTCTGTCCTGCTGTCTCAATAAGTGTACTCATAAGTAAATACATTTTTAAATTTTACTTTGTAATCGTCATTCCGATGTCTTATCGTTTCTGATTACGCTGCAAAGTTGGGGATATTAGGGGAGGGCATTAGGGAATAAAAAAATCCACCTTTATACTCCCCCTTAAGAGAATATAAAAGTGGATTGCTTAATTATCAGATAGTTATACTATCCGTATATGGGGCTTATTGTGTCTATCTTAGCATCTTTGTATTGCTTGATTATCTTCTTTATATTATCGTCATTGTCATTATATGCCTCATTTCTGGTCAGCTTGGTGAAATAGACCAGTTTGGATATGAACAGTAGTTTGCTCTTGGGAGTGTCACCGCTCTTGCCACGCTGGTTATCGAACTGGGGATAGGCTTCAAAGAAGTACAGTAGCATTTGGGTGAACAGCCATATCTGTACGGAGTCTGATGTATTGTAGCCGTTTGGCTCAAACCTTGCTTGATTGAACAAACCATGTTCTGAAACCTCTGCCAATACTTCCTCACAGAAAGCTGCCATGAATGATATGGTATTGGGGTTATCGATGATTAGCCGTTTGCCTTTCACTTGTAAACTTAATGTCATTGGGAGTTTATGGGAGAAACCTATTGCATCATTAAAATCAGCTTCATTCAGCTTTACCATTTCAATGAACTTTATTATCTCCTCTTTGGACGTGTCATTGAATTTCCAAGTATTTAATGCCTTCCCACTAACGTAATCGCTTATAAACAGAAGTAGATACCAGAATTTGTCGGGGTCAATGCCCAACGCCTTTATGATGGCTTGAATACTGTCTATATTGTCATTCCTCATATAGTTGTCATAATTGAAGAATACATTTAGCTTACCTGCATTGTACCGTTGCATGAATTGATAAGGGGATTGTGACGGTAAAAGAGCAGAGCTTCCATCTTCTTGAATTTCCATGTCTGGGTGAAACTTATCGGCAACTACAGTTACATATTCCAGTAATTCTTCTTCTTGCCCTACATATTTGTCTGTTGTGAAATTATCTATTGGCATGGTTAATTGTATTAGTGCCGTAAAGATAAATAATGCCACTCCATTATGCAACAGAGCGGCATTATAAATTAGAGTAAATGCTTCATTGCATCATCTAACTGAGCATTCTCAAAACTATCAAGATATATCTGTGTTACCCGTTCTGAACTATGCCCTAAAGACTCACAGATAACAGACGTTGATACTCCTGCACGCTTCAATACAGTAGCATAAGAATGACGAGCGACGTAACTGGAAATCTTCAACCCAATACCCAACTCCTTCCCAATATCCTCTAAATACCCATTCACATTGGCCAACACATCATAAATTCGATTCCTTATCTGACGTGGAGAACGTTCTCTATTATCCAATATAGGGAATATATATCTACGCTGTGGGGAACGATAACGGTTCATTATTTCTATAGCTTTCTCTTGCAATGGTAACATTATCAACTTCTTTGTCTTCTGACGGACATAAACCAAACGTTCCCCTTCAATATTCTTACCTGTTAAACATGCCATATCAGTAAAGTTTATACCACCCATTAGGTAAGAGAACGTAAACATATCAACTGCCAATCTTTTATAGAAACGTCCCCCTGATGTATCATATTCTATTACCTGCTTCATCTGTTCTTTGGTTATCGCCCGTTTAGCCGTCTCTTTATGCAATTTAGACACCTTATACTTCTTAAACGGATAGCAGTCTGGCTTTACCAATCCCTCAGTCAAAGCCAAATTATAAACCGCTCGTAGCGTTCTGAAACGAATACCAATAGTATTATCTGCCAACTTAGAACATCTCAACCATACTTCATATGATTTTAGCCAATTCACATCTATCTCAGAGAAGTAAATATCCAGATGCCCCTTATACTTGTATAGTGAATTATATACCTGCTGTACAGAAAGTGCATACCCCAACCTGCCTTCCAGCTTCAATTGTGCTATATACTCATTAAACAAATCACCAACAGTCTTAACTTTCTGAGTGGTAGTAGTAGCCTCAATTAGTGTAGCAAGCGAATACTCTCGCTGCTCTGTACTAAATTCAAGTATCTGTTCTGAATACCTCTGTTCCTGCTCATTAATAACCTTTAATATCCGCTCACGATTAGGACAATTACGCTTAGGTTTGTTCTTCTCAAAGTCCCAATACTGAGATTTTACAGAGATGCCAAGGCTTACATACTTCTTCTTACCACTCATACAAACACGAAGCATGAGAGGATGCTCACCATTACTAAGAACTTTAGACTTGTAACACAATACGTTAGCTGTAGCTTTCATTACAATTTCGGTTTAACTCTTGGTTTAACTCTTGGTTTAACTCAATAGTATAATTCCCGTTTAAATCCGTATTAATGCAAGCATAAACCAGAATAATTCCTATAAAGAAAAAGCTCTGCAAATCAATGATTCACAGAGCTTAATCGAGTACTCGAAGCGGGACTTGAACCCGCACAGCCGCAATGGCCAAAGGATTTTAAGTCCTTCGTGTCTACCATTCCACCATTCGAGCATCCTAAAAAGGGAAAAGAGAGCGGAAAACGAGACTCGAACTCGCGACCCTAACCTTGGCAAGGTTATGCTCTACCAACTGAGCTATTTCCGCATTTGGAGAACGGGTGCAAAGATAAACAGTTTTCCCGTTTCTGCCAAATTTTTTTTTATAAAAGTACAGTACTCGCAGCGGGACTTGAACCCGCAGAACCTTTTACCTGCCCAGCAACTCTTTCTCCGCAGCTTGCATGGTCTCAAAATTGAAACCATCTACCACTTTCTGCATCAGGGCAGAGACTTCATCGTTGCAAAGGTTTCCGATACTGCCTTCATGGGTATGGTGCACCTCTTTGCTGTGCGAGAAGTTTCCGGCTTCAATATCCAGTCCCACCTTCTTGTAGGCATCGCGGAAAGGCATCCCTTCACGTGCCAAGCGGTTGACTTCCTCCACACTGAAAATAAGCAGATACTTGTCATCATCAAGAATATGTTCGTTCACCTTGATTTCATTCATAATGTAAGTCGTCATCTGCAGACAGTCTTTCAGTTCCTGAAAAGCAGGCAGGAAGACCTCTTTGATAATCTGCAAGTCACGGAAATAGCCGGAAGGAAGATTGTTGGCTATCATCATAATCTGCTGGGGAAGGGATTGCAGTTTGTTGCACTTGGCACGCGTCAGTTCAAAGACGTCCGGGTTCTTCTTGTGAGGCATGATGCTGGAGCCGGTAGTGCAATCGTCCGGCAGCTTCACAAAACCGAAGTTCTGACTGTTGAACATACATGCGTCAAAAGCCAATTTCGATATGGTTCCGGCCACACTGGCAAGGGCGAAAGCTACATTACGCTCCATCTTGCCACGCCCCATCTGGGCATACACTACGTTGTAGTTGAGGGAATCAAATCCCAAAAGACGGGTAGTCATCGTACGGTTCAGCGGGAACGAGGAACCGTATCCCGCAGCAGAACCCAAAGGATTGCGGTTGCACATCTTGAAAGCTGCCTGAAGGAACATCATATCGTCCACCAGGCTCTCGGCGTATGCCCCAAACCAAAGTCCGAAAGAAGACGGCATGGCTATCTGCAAGTGTGTATAACCCGGCATCAGTACATCCTTGTAGCGTTCGCTCTGCATAACCAGCACATGGAACAATTGTTCCACAGCCTCCGCCACTTCCTTTATCTCTGCACGGGTAAAGAGCTTCAAATCGAGCAACACCTGGTCGTTGCGCGAACGTCCGCTGTGTATTTTCTTACCTATATCACCCAAGTTGCGCGTCAGCATAAGTTCCACTTGTGAGTGAACGTCTTCCACTCCCTCTTCTATCACAAATTCTCCACGCTCGGCCATCGCATAGATTTCCTTCAATTCGGCCAGTAATTGCCGCAGTTCTTCCTTCGTCAACAAGCCAATGCTTTCGAGCATCGTGATGTGCGCCATGGAACCCAGCACATCGTGCTTTGCCAAATAAAGGTCCATTTCACGGTCACGGCCTACCGTGAAGCGTTCGATATCCTTATTTACCTGAACGGATTTTTCCCAAAGTTTCTGAGCCACGTTGTTTCTAATGATTAATGGTTAGTGATTAATATTGTATCATCGCCAACATATCTGCCATCTTCTCCAGTCCTTCCTGCAAGGGTTTCTGCACCATGGTCTTCATAAACGGATTTATATCCATGCCGATGGTCAGCTTCATTTTGCATTCGGTTTCGGTGGTGGGTACAATCTGTATCCACAGATTGAAGGGCAGCGGTGAAGTGGTTGTTGCAAACTTGATACACTTGCAAGGTTCCTTCTCCACAATCTGCAACGTAATCTTTCCCACGGGGGCCACCTCTATCGTCATGCTCTCCGCGTCAAAACTCAAGTTCTTCACTTTGTCTTCAGGCAGACGGTCTTTCACCTTCTCCAGATTGCTCAGGTCGGAAAGCTTTTCATAAACAGCTTCTTGTGAAGCCGGTACAACTTTCACTCCACTCTCAAATTTCGTCATAATCAATCGTATTCAAAAAGAAAAAAGAACTATCCGGACAGAATCTATCCGAATGGCTCTTTTATCCATATTAACATTTTTACAAATAAGTTCTTATTTCCCGGATTCCCAATGTGCAGGGTCTTTACGCCATTCATTCAGAGTCTCCACATCTTCTTCCTCGATATAGCCCGTACGCAACGCCACTTCCATCACAGCCTCGTAATTGGTCAGCGTCACCAAAGGCACTTTGGCATCCTTGAAGGCCTTTTCGGCAACCGGGAAACCATAAGTATAGGCAGCCACCATGCCGATGACCTCACATCCGTCACGGCGGATAGCCTCTACAGCCTTTAAGCTGCTTCCACCCGTAGAAATCAAATCTTCCACGACTACCACCTTCATGCCGGGACGAAGTTCACCTTCAATCAGATTCTCCAGTCCATGGTCTTTCGGAGTGGAGCGTACATATACAAACGGCAGGTTCAATGCATCGGCCACCAAGGCACCTTGCGGGATAGCCCCCGTTGCCACACCGGCAATGGCATCCACCTGTCCGAAACGTTCCAAAATCAGACGCGTAATTTCAATCTTCACGAAACTACGGAGAGAAGGATAAGAAAGGGTTTTGCGGTTATCACAATAAAACGGAGACTTCCATCCGGATGCCCAAGTGAACGGGTTAGCCGGTTGTAGTTTAATCGCTTTTATCTTCAGCAACTTCTCTGCAAACAATCTTTCTAAAGTTTTCATAGCAAAACTAATCTATATATGATAAATATGGCGCAAAAATACGGAAACAGAATGAGAATAAAAAAGAGAAAGCCGATAATTTTCATTCGGAGTAGTCATTTTCCTCAGAAACCTCTATGCAACGACATATATCCTTCATTTCGAACCCTCTGCTCAAGGCAAAACGCACCAATTTGCCATTCAACTCATACTCACTTTCGGCACGGACGCTTTTACGCTTTGCCACCAGCAGCTTCTGCAGGACGGCGTGGTATTCCTCCTCATCAATCTCGTTCAAATAGGGCCAATAGACAGATGAAGATATCTTTTTCAACTGGAGCGCCTGCCCTATCTTCATCTTGCCCCATTTGGCAAAACGGTATTTGTCGTTGATGAAAGCGCGGCAGAAGCGCTCTTCATCAATGTACTTCTCTTGTTCCAGACGGTTGATGATACGGTCTATGGCATCATAGGCAATGCCCCAGCGTTGCAGTTTCTCCGCAATCTCCGCCCGGCAATGCTCGGCAGTGGAGCAATATGCCGCCACTCTGTTCAAAGCTTCAGTTTCAGTTATTTCTATCATCGTTCTGCAATTACGTACCGGTCGTTGCCGGAAATATCTTTTCGGATACGGACATTCGTATAGCCTTGCTTGCGAAGCATCGAAGCGACAGCCTCTCCAAATGCCCGGTTGATTTCAAAATAGAGTCGGCCGCCGACCGTCAGCATGCTCCGTCCCAGTTCACCTATACGCCGATAGAAACGGAGCGGGTCGCTGTCTGGAACAAACAAAGCTCCCGAAGGTTCCCAGTTCAAGACATTTGGCTCCATGTCCTTCTTTTCTGTTTCCGTAACATAAGGCGGATTACTGACGATTACATCAAAGTACTCACCCTCAACCGGTTGATACGTCAGGACATCACGCTGTACAAATAGCACGGAGGCCTGCAAAAGGTGGTTATTGTCGCCGGCTATGGCAAGAGCTTCTCCGGAAATGTCCCAAGCTGTTACTTCCGCCTCCGGCAACTCCTTAGACAAAGTGACGGCAATACACCCGCTTCCGGTGCCAATGTCGAGAATACGGGAAGCCGGAGCGACTTCCTTCAGCATCCTCTCCACCAGTTCTTCCGTTTCGGGACGGGGAATAAGCACCCCCGGAGCCACCCGAAAAGTACGCCCCAGGAAACGGGAAGTACCCTGCACATACTGTATGGGCTCAAAATTGCACAGACGGGAAAGAATGCTTTCCAATTCCCTTTCATCGTTTGGAGATAAAATCATATCTTTGCCCAGGTAATAGTCAATATTACCCTGACCAAACATTTCACAGCAGACAATACGGGAAAGATTGGCCGCCTCCCGGGGAGGGTAGCATTCCTGCAAAGCACTGCGGATATGTGAAACGGTTACATTCATTCGGGGTCCGGTTTTATTCGGGCTGCAAAAGTAATCATTAATTTTGATTATTCAACCAAAAGACAAGCAAGGATATGAATTCAGAAGAAGAGAAATACATGCTGCGATGTATCCAACTGGCACAAAACGGGCTATGCAATGCAGCACCCAACCCGATGGTGGGGGCGGTAATAGTATGTGACGGGAAAATCATAGGCGAGGGATACCATGTGCGCTGTGGAGAAGCCCACGCCGAGGTCAACGCCATCCGTTCCGTGAAAGACACGTCCCTGCTGAAACGTTCCACCATCTATGTCAGCCTGGAACCGTGTTCGCACTATGGCAAAACTCCTCCTTGTGCAGACCTCATCATCGAGAAGCAGATTCCACGTATCGTCATCGGGTGCCGGGACCCTTTTTCTAAGGTTGCGGGCCGGGGCATACAGAAACTGAAGGATGCCGGACGTGAAGTTATTGTCGGAGTGCTGGAAACAGAATGTCGGCAGCTCATCCGCAGGTTCATCACTTTCCATACTTTGCGACGCCCCTACATCACCCTAAAATGGGCGGAATCTTCTGACAGATATATCGATTACTCCCGCACGGACGGTAAACCAGTTATCCTCTCCAGCCTGCTGACTTCGATGCTGGTACACAAGAAACGGGCAGAGCACAGTGCCATATTAGTAGGTACCCGTACGGCTGAACTGGACAATCCCGGCCTGAATGTCCGCCATTGGTACGGCTGTTCACCGGTACGTATCGTGCTGGACCGGCAACAAAAGCTATCCCCCAACCTTCACCTATTTGACGGTAGCGTGCCGACCCTCGTTTTTACAGAAGCCCCGCACGCTCCGCTACCGAATGTAGAGTATCTGCCAGTCAGCGACTACCGGCGGGATGTACTCCCCGAAATCATGGAAACGCTGTATACACGCGGATTACAATCCCTTTTGGTAGAGGGTGGCAGCCAAACGCTCCAATCCTTCATTGATGCCGGATTGTGGGACGAAATCTTTGTGGAAGAAGCTCCGTACCTTCTTCATTCCGGCGTCAAAGCACCCGAAATCAGTGACGGATATCCATTTGCAACAGAGTATTCTTTTGGCAGGAGTTTTCGCCATTATACGGCCTCAAGAAACAGTCAATAGCCTCATTTCAGGGCTTTTTTATCGAGAAAAAGGGGGATATTATCTATAATTTTATATAAAACTTCCCCGTAAAGCTGTTTATAGAAAAAAATGTTCCTATTTTTGCAACTTGTAAATAAACACTAACTTTCAAAATGAGAATAAAGTTTCTATCAGTAATTGTGAGTTTTCTTATTGTGTCATTTGCTCTAAGTTCATGCCTTGACTCTGACGACAATTATGAATTCAGCTCCGATGCTACTATACATGCTTTTGGTATCGATACCATACATGGCAAACATTACAAATTTACAATTGACCAGCTCAATAGACTCATCTATAACAGAGACTCATTGCCTGTAGGTTCAGACACCATCATTGACCGTATTCTGATTGATACTATGACCGTTACCGGTTGGATAACTTCAGGCTCGCCTACCGACACGGTATTCGTCATATCGGACTCCGTGGATTTGAGACCCGCCATGAACAACGATGCCGGCATGCTGTTCAAAGCACATGCCGCCGACGGCGTTACAGTCCGCGAATATAAACTGAAAGTTAATGTACATCTGCAAGACCCGGACTCACTCGTTTGGACAGACATGCAGAAAAGAGGAAATGTATTCTCCAATACCATCAATTCAGGTCAGCAAAAAGCGGTTGTACTGGGAGACGAACTATTTGTCTACACTTCCAACACTACTGCTTACAAGACATCGACTGCGCCCGATAAATACAACTGGAGCAAAGTCAATGTCAGCAACCTCCCCTCAGACGTAAAGCTGACATCTGCCGTAGAGTATAACAGTGCGCTTTATATGGTTACAGAAAGCAAAAGAGTATTCAGTTCCACCAACGGCGCCGCCTGGACAGAAGTCACTACATTGGGAGACAATGTTATAGTCCTCATCAATGGTTTCTCCGACCGGCTCTCGGGTATTGTGGAAATCAACGGAAAGCAATATTTCAACATCTGTAAAGACGGAAAGAATTGGGAAGCGGAAAACACGGCTGACAACCTTACCCTTGAGGAAGTCCCGGCAGGATTCCCTACCGAAAACATATCCACCACCCAGACCAACACCGGCAATGGTGTAGAGAAGGTGGTTCTGGCAGGAATGCCGCTGGCCAACGAACAAGAGACAATACCCTGGTTCTCATTGGACGGCAAAGGCTGGGCAAGCCTGGCTAACACGGTGTACGACACATCTTGTCCCGGCATGGTCAACCCTGCCATTATGTACTATGGCGACATGTTCTATTGCTTTGGAGGAGAACTTGACGCCATCTACAACTCCATCACAGGCATTGCGTGGAGCAAGACAGAAACCAAGTTCCTGCTACCCCAGGAATTCAAAGGGAAAGGCGCGTACTCCATTATAGTGGAACCGACGAAAGACAAAACTGTGGCCCCGGCAGACAAACGGGACTTCATTTGGGTGATATTCGGCGGTAACGGCACCAAGAATGAAGTATGGCGCGGACGTCTTAACAGATTGGGCTTCGAAATACAATAATAATGATGTCATATAAGGAAGAAATCGATCTAAACCGGATACCCCAGCACGTGGCGATTATCATGGACGGTAACGGACGGTGGGCCAAGCAGCGTGGACACGAACGCAGCTATGGACATCAGGCCGGCGCAGAGACTGTGCACGTCATTGCAGAGGAAGCCGCTAAATTAGGAGTCAGATACCTTACTTTATATACGTTCTCTACCGAGAACTGGAATCGTCCGTCGGACGAGGTAGCCGCCTTGATGGGATTGCTCTTCGACTCCATAGAGGAAGAGACGTTCATGAAGAACAATATCAGTTTCCGGGTAATAGGAGATATTGAAAAACTGCCTGCCAACGTACAGCAACGGCTCAACACTTGCGTGGCACACACCTCCCACAACACGGGAATGTGCCTGGTACTGGCATTGAGCTACTCTTCCCGCTGGGAAATAACGGAAGCTGCCCGGCAAATAGCCGACCTGGTACAGAAAGGTGAGCTGAAACCCGAACAAATCGACAGTGAGCTCATATCCCGTCATCTGACAACCCACTTCATGCCCGACCCCGACCTGCTGATACGTACCGGAGGAGAGCTCCGCCTTAGTAACTACATGCTCTGGCAATGCGCCTATTCGGAACTTTATTTCTGTGATACCTATTGGCCCGACTTCCGTGAAGAAGAATTACGCAAAGCCATATGTGACTATCAGAAACGCGAACGCAGGTTCGGCAAGACCAGCGAGCAAATCAATTAATCACCGGACACACAAATAGTAAATAGTAAATTGTAAAATAGTAAATAAAAAGATGCACTATCGTATTTTCTCCATACTCGTAACGTTTGTCTGCCTTTTCGGCTGCGCACTGACAACAGCAGCACAGGACGTAAACAACACCGATGAAACCGAAAAGCCGGTTATACTCTATTCGGGAACACCCAAGAAGTATGAAATAGCCGACATTAAGGTCGAAGGAGCCCAGAACTATGAGGATTATGTAATTGTCGGATTGTCCGGACTATCCAAAGGGCAGACTATCACCGTGCCGGGTGACGAGATTACACAAGCTTGTAAGCGCTACTGGCGCCACGGTCTGTTCTCTGACGTGGAAATTACAGCAGACAAGATAGAAGGCGACCAAATTTGGCTGACCATTCATCTGACCATGCGTCCGCGTGTTTCCGACATACGCTACAACGGTGTGAAGAAGTCAGAGCGTGAAGACCTGGAAAGCAGAATCGGCATGATAAAGGGCGGTCAGATTACACCTAACCTGGTAGACCGCGCCAAGACCTTGATAAAGCGCTATTTTGACGACAAGGGCTTCAAGAATGCAGATGTAATCATCACCCAACGTGATGATCCGGAAAAGAAGAATGAAGTGATTGTCAACATCGACATCGACAAGAAGGAGAAAGTGAAAGTACATCAAATCACCATTGTAGGCAACGAGGCCCTCACGACCAAGAAGCTGAAGCGTGTGATGAAGAAAACAAACGAAAAGGGCAAGTTGCTCAATCTGTTCCGCACCAAGAAATTCATTGAGGACAACTACGAAGCGGACAAACAGCTGATTATCGACAAATACAACGAACTGGGTTATCGTGACGCCATCATCGTGACAGACAGTATCAAGCCCTACGATGACCGCACGGTAGACATCTTCATGCAGATTGAGGAAGGACAGAAATACTATCTCCGCAATGTAACCTGGGTAGGTAACACACTGTATCCTTCCGAACAACTGAACTTCCTCCTCCAGATGAAGAAGGGTGATGTCTACAACCAAAAGTTACTTGAAGAGCGTACAATGACCGATGACGATGCCATCGGTAACCTTTACTACAACAACGGTTATCTGTTCTACAGCCTCGAACCGGTGGAAGTAAACATCGTGGGCGACTCCATCGACCTGGAAATGCGTATCTACGAAGGTCGCCAGGCTACCATCAATAAAGTCAGCATCAACGGTAACGACCGTTTGTATGAAAACGTAGTACGCCGTGAACTCCGTACCCGTCCGGGCGAACTCTTCAGCCGTGAAGACCTGATGCGTTCCATGCGTGAAATCCAGCAGATGGGACACTTCGACCCCGAACAAATCCAGCCCGACATCCAGCCGAGACCGGAAGACGGCACGGTAGACATCGGTTATGACCTTGTATCCAAAGCCAACGACCAGGTAGAGTTCTCCGCCGGTTGGGGACAAACGGGTATTATCGGTAAGTTAAGTCTGAAGTTCACCAACTTCTCTCTGTCCAACCTGCTGCATCCGGGTGAGAACTACCGCGGTATCCTCCCGCAAGGCGATGGTCAGACATTGACCATCAGCGGCCAGACCAATGCCAAATACTATCAGTCATACAGCGTTTCATTCTACGACCCGTGGTTTGGCGGTAAACGCCCGAATGCATTCTCCGTATCGGCTTTCTATTCCCGCCAGACCGACATCAGTAGCCGTTATTACAATTCAGCCTACATGAACAGCTATTACAACAGCTATTATAGCGGTATGTATGGCTACGGTATGTACAACTACGGCAATTACAACAACTACGAGAATTATTACGACCCGGACAAATCTATCCAGATGTATGGTCTTGCAGTGATGTTCGGTAAGCGTTTGAAGTGGCCGGATGACTACTTCCAGTTCACAGCCGAGTTGTCTTACCAACGTTATGTTCTGAGTGACTGGCAGTACTTCCCGGTTACCAACGGTAAGTGTAATAACCTCAGCCTCAACCTGACCTTGTCCCGTAGCTCTATCGACAACCCGATTTATCCGCGCCAAGGTTCCGAGTTCTCGTTGTCTGCACAAATCACACCGCCTTTCTCTCTGTTCGACGGTACCGATTACAGCAAGTATAGCACCAGCAGCCAGGAAGACATGAACAAGATGCACAAGTGGATTGAATACCACAAGTGGAAATTCAAATCCAAAGTCTACATCCCGTTGATGGACCCGATTACCGTCAAACGTACTCCGGTGCTGATGGGACGTGTAGAATTCGGTTTGCTGGGACACTACAACAAATACAAAAAGTCTCCGTTCGAAACGTTTGACGTGGGTGGTGACGGTATGACCGGCTACTCCAGCTATGCTACAGAAAGTATCGCCCTCCGTGGTTATGAGAACAGCTCATTGACTCCATACGGTTCTGAAGGTTATGCCTATACACGTCTCGGACTGGAATTAAGATATCCTTTGATGCTCGAAACAAGTACCAGTATTTATGCGTTAACGTTTGTGGAAGCCGGTAATGCATGGCATGATGTCAATAAGTTCAACCCGTTCGAATTGAAACGTTCAGCCGGTGTCGGTGTCCGCATCTTCCTCCCGATGATTGGTATGATGGGTATCGACTGGGCTTACGGTTTCGACAAAATAATGGGTTCCTCGCAATATGGCGGCAGCCAGTTCCACTTCATCCTGGGACAGGAATTCTAAGCAATGGACAATTGATAATTGACAATTAATGCAGTATCGTTATGAAGAAGAGTTTATTGATCCTTTTTACGCTGTTTGCAGTAAGTATAACAGCCAATGCACAGAAGTTCGCCTTGATTGACATGGAATATATCCTGGAAAATATTCCTGCCTACGAACGTGCCAATGAACAACTGGAGCAAGCCTCCAGACAATGGCAGAGTGAAGTCGAAAAGATTTCCGAAGAAGCCAAGACTCTGTACAAGAACTATCAGTCTCAGATTGCCTCCCTTTCTGAAACACAGAGAGGTAAAAAGGAAGAAGAGATTGTCGCTAAAGAGAAATCAGCAGCCGAACTGCGCCGCAAATACTTCGGTCCGGAAGGCGAACTGTATAAAAAACGTGAAAGTCTGATGCAACCCATTCAAGATGAAATATACAATGCTGTAAAGGAAATTGCGACACAGAACGGATATGCGGTAGTTGTAGACCGTGCTTCCGCATCAAGTATCATTTTTGCCTCGCCGAGTATTGACGTCAGCAATGAAGTACTTGCAAAACTGGGATATTCAAATTAATTTCATACATTTGTTTCAGAATATAGACTGCATTCAGGATTAAAAATAAGCTTGCTTATTTTGTATTGCGTTCAGTTTGCGCTATATTTGTCCCCGACGAATAATCATTCAAATAAATAATAAACATTATGCTTAAAAAAATCGCACTACTCGTAGTTATGTTCGCCCTCCCGCTGGGAGCTATGGCGCAAGCTAAATTCGCTCACATGAATTCTCAGGAAGTAATCACTGTTATGCCTGAATTTACCAAAGCTCAAGCTGACCTTGATGCTATGTCTAAGAAATATCAGGATGAAATGCAGCGCACTAACGAAGAATTCCAAAAGAAGTATCAGGAATATCTTGTTCAACAAGATTCTTTGCCCAAAAACATCGCTGAAAGACGCCAGAAAGAATTAAACGATATGGCCCAACGCCAAGAACAATTCCAACAAGAAGCTTATCAAAGTATGCAGAAAGCACAGCAGGATGCTATGGCTCCTATCTATAAGAAACTGGACGAAGCTATCCAAGCTGTCGGCAAAACTGAAGGTGTTGTCTACATTTTCGACTTGGCCCGTACCCCGATACCATTCGTAGGAGCACAGAGCGTTGATGTAACTGCCAAAGTCAAAACGCAATTGGGCATTAAATAATAGAATTATTATGATAAAGCAAGCGCGGATAGTTTTATCCGCGCTTATTTTTTATACATTACTGAGAAATTTGAATTATCTTTGCATGGTACATAGCCTTTAGAACGCATGAAACAGACATTACCTTCTGCAGCCGGTCCCATCGGAATATTCGATTCCGGATATGGTGGACTGACTATTCTGAGCAAGATACGGGAAGCCCTTCCCCAATATGACTACATTTACCTGGGCGACAACGCACGTGCACCTTACGGGACCCGCTCATTCGAGATTGTCTATGAGTTCACTTTACAGGCAGTCACCAAACTGTTCGAGATGGGATGCCATCTCGTCATTCTGGCATGTAATACAGCTTCGGCAAAAGCCCTGCGCAACATACAAATGAATGATTTGCCCCGCCTCGACCCAATGCGTCGTGTGTTGGGAGTAATCCGCCCAACCGTAGAATGCATAGGGAACATTACCCAAAGCCGCCATGTGGGAGTGCTTGCCACGGCAGGAACCATCAAGTCTGAATCCTATCCGCTGGAAGTGCATAAACTCTTCCCCGACATCAAAGTGAGCGGTGAAGCCTGCCCTCTATGGGTATCCCTCGTAGAAAACAACGAGGCACAAGGTGAGGGTACCGACTACTTCATACGCAAGAACATCGGCAACCTGCTGGCCAAAGACACGCAGATAGACACCGTCATTCTGGGCTGCACACACTTCCCGCTGCTGCTGCCTAAGATACAACAATACATGCCCGACGGCATCACGACCGTCACCCAAGGGGAACTGGTGGCAGACAGTCTGAAAGACTATCTTCACCGTCATCCGGAAATGGACAGAAAATGCACCAAAGGTGGAAGATGCGTCTACCGCACCACAGAATCGGAGGAGAAATTCACAGAATCGGCTTCCACTTTCCTGAATGAATCGATAAGAGTTGAGAGGATTGAACTATAAATCCATCAGCATTAAACATTAAAACAAAAACATTTGTTATATTTGTAAGACAGAAACCTCTAAATTCTTACCATCATGAAAGAAGAAGATAAAAGCAAACTCATTGAGGTGTTCACCGGTTCACCGTGGGAAGCAGAACTTGTAAAGAGCCTGCTGGGAAATAGTGATATTGAAGCTGTAACAAAAGACGGAATGGTAGTAAACGTTGTACTGCCTGCCACTGCGGTAGATGTTTCCGTCCTCGTCAATGAAAAGGACTACGAAGCCGCTATGGAAGTAGTCCGCGAATACGAAAAGAGAGAAAATGGAGATTGATTTCAATAGAATTGCTGTCAAGATAGGCAGCAATGTTTTGACACGTCGTGACGGCACTCTCGACGTCACCCGCATGTCCGCTTTGGTGGACCAGATAGCCGAGCTGCACAAGGCCGGCATAGAAATAATACTTGTTTCTTCCGGAGCCGTTGCTTCGGGACGTAGTGAAGTGCACCCCACCAAGAAGTTGGACAGCGTAGACCAGCGCCAGCTCTTTTCCGCTGTAGGGCAGGCCAAACTCATCAACCGCTACTACGAGCTGTTCCGGGAGCATGGCATCCCCGTGGGACAAGTGCTCACAATGAAAGAGAACTTTTCCACCCGCCGCCATTACCTCAACCAGAAAAACTGTATGACCGTAATGCTGGAGAACGGCGTCATTCCCATTGTCAATGAGAACGACACCATCTCCGTGAGTGAACTGATGTTCACCGACAACGATGAGCTGTCCGGCCTGATAGCCTCCATGATGGATGCCCAGGCACTAATCATTCTCAGCAATATAGACGGCATCTACAACGGTTCACCCGCCGACCCGAATTCTCAGGTCATCCGTGAAATAGAACAAGGCAAAGACCTCTCCTCCTACATACAAACTTCCAAATCCAGCTTCGGACGCGGCGGCATGCTGACAAAAACCAACATTGCCCGCAAAGTGGCAGATGAGGGCATCACAGTAATCATAGCCAACGGGAAGCGGGACAACATCCTCGTGAAAATAATGAATAATGAAGAATTAAACTATACCCGTTTCATTCCGTCTCCGGAACCGGTATCGAGCATCAAGAAATGGATTGCGCACAGCGAAGGGTTTGCCAAAGGCGAACTGCACATCAATCATTGTGCCACCGAACTGCTCTTCTCGGACAAAGCAGTAAGCATCCTACCGGTAGGCATCACTGACGTTATAGGCGAGTTCGAGAAGGACGACATCGTACGGATTATCGACTTCGGCGGTAAACCCATCGGTGTGGGAAAAGCCAACTGTGACTCCAGCCAGGCACGGGAAACAATGGGAAAACATGGAAAGAAACCCGTAGTGCACTACGACTACCTATATATAGAATAGGCCACAGACGGATACTATCCACGATATTCATACTTGCATATTTATCACTCTATACTCAGTAAGAAAATGAACTTAAACAAAACTTTTGTCGCCGTACAAGATGCCAGCCGTAACATGCTAGCGTTGAGCGACAAAGAAATCAACCAAATATTACTGGCTGTTGCAGACGCTGCCATAAACAAAACAGACTTCATTCTGAGTGAAAACCAGAAGGATTTGGAGCGTATGCCTTCTACCGACCCTAAATACGACCGCCTGAAACTGACAAAAAGCCGTTTGCAGGACATCGCTGCGGACATCCGCAACGTAGCCGCCCTCCCTTCTCCTTTGGGAAAAGTCCTTAAAGAGAACGTATTACCCAACGGATTGAAGATAAAAAGGGTCAGTGTACCTTTCGGTGTCATAGGCATTATCTACGAAGCCCGTCCCAACGTCAGTTTCGATGTATTCTCACTCTGCCTTAAAAGCGGCAATGCCTGTATTCTGAAAGGCGGAAGCGATGCAGACTATTCCAACCGTGCCATAATCAGCGTGATACACGAGGTACTGGAGCATTTCAACGTAGATACACATATCGTGGAACTGCTTCCTGCCGACAGAGAGGCGACTGCCGAACTACTGCATGCCAACGATTATGTAGATTTGATAATTCCGCGCGGCAGCAGCAGCCTGATAAACTTCGTACGCCAGAATGCCACAGTACCGGTTATAGAGACAGGTGCCGGCGTATGCCATACGTTCTTCGACCGCTATGGCGATATAAGCATAGGTCCATCTATCATTGCCAATGCAAAGACACGCCGGGTCAGTGTATGCAACGCTTTGGATTGCCTGATTATCGAAGCCGACAGCCTGGCTAATTTGCCCGACCTATGCCTGCCGCTGCAATCAAGCAATGTAGAGATATTTGCCGATGAACCCGCCTACCACAGTTTGCATGGCAAATATCCCGCCGAACTGTTGAGACTTGCCACTGAAGACTGCTACGGCAGAGAGTTCCTGGACTACAAGATGGCCATTAAAACCGTGAATTCTTTCCAGGAAGCATTGGCACATATCCGGAAGTACGGTTCCAAACATAGCGAATGCATCATTACGGACGACAAGACACGTGCCGAATGGTTCTGCCGGGAAGTGGACGCCGCTTGCGTATACGTCAATGCACCGACCTCTTTCACCGACGGCGCACAATTCGGACTCGGTGCCGAGATCGGCATCAGCACACAGAAGCTGCACGCCCGCGGTCCGATGGCTCTGGAAGAAATCACCACATACAAATGGATTGTCGAAGGTTCCGGACAGACCAGACCTTGACAGCCGAATAACAAAGATATAGATACACTAAAAAGACTGTAAATATGAAGAACTTTACTTGCGTGCAGGACATCGGCAACCTGAAGTCTGCACTGGACGAAGCATTCGAGATTAAAAAAGACCGTTTCAAATATGTGGAACTGGGACGTAACAAAACGCTGATGATGATTTTCTTCAACTCCAGCCTGCGCACCCGCCTCAGCACACAAAAGGCCGCATTGAATCTGGGCATGAACGTAATTGTACTGGACATCAACCAGGGAGCCTGGAAACTGGAGACAGAGCGTGGCGTCATCATGGACGGTGACAAACCGGAACACTTACTGGAAGCCATTCCCGTGATGGGCTGCTATTGCGACGTCATCGGCGTACGTTCTTTTGCACGCTTCGAAAATAAGGAAGACGATTACAACGAAGTGATACTGGAGCAGTTCATCAAGCATTCCGGCCGGCCGGTATTTAGCATGGAAGCGGCGACACGCCATCCGTTGCAAAGTTTCGCCGACTTGATCACGATAGAGGAATATAAGAAAACAGCTCGTCCGAAGGTAGTCATGACTTGGGCTCCTCATCCGAAATCATTGCCGCAAGCCGTACCAAACAGCTTTGCCGAATGGATGAACGCTACAGATTATGAGTTTGTTATCACTCATCCGGAAGGTTATGAGCTTGATCCTAGATTCGTAGGCAACGCTAAAGTGGAATACGATCAGAAGAAGGCTTTTGAAGGAGCGGATTTCATTTACGCAAAGAACTGGTCCGCTTATAAAGATCCGAATTACGGACAAGTAATCAGCACAGATCGTAGCTGGACCGTAGACGCTGAGAAAATGGCGCTTACGAATAACGCTTATTTCATGCATTGCTTGCCGGTTCGCCGCAATATGATCGTTACCGATGATGTGATAGAGAGCCCGCAAAGTATCGTAATCCCCGAGGCGGCAAACCGTGAGATCTCCGCACAAACCGTATTGAAGAAAATATTGATGGGATTATCTAATCTTTAGGATAGAGAGATAGGGTATTCTTTACGATGGGCATTCTTAGGTGTTTATAACAGGCATTCTTAACACCTAAGAATGCCCATTGTAAGCATCTAAGAATAGGCATCAAGGTTTTTCAATGTAAACGAGCCATCCCAACAATAAAAGAGTACTCCCCTACTCTTGTAGAAAAGTACTCTTTCTATGGCTGAAAACAAATCTATTAAGCCTCTCCTGTCGGACCTGCGAAGTCCTCAAAATTAGCTGTTTTGTTATTATTATTTCCTGCTTGAAGTTGCTCCCCAAATTTCTTGATATTGTCTTGCAAAGCGAATAACAAACGTTGAGCGTTATCCGGAGTTAAGATTACGCGACTTTTCACTTGTGCCTTAGGAGCTCCCGGAACCACCCGGATGAAATCTAGGATAAATTCAGAGCTTGAATGAGATATAATAGCCAAATTGGCGTAAGTTCCTTGTGGCATCTCTTCAGATAACTCGATCTGAATCTCGTTATTGGCAGGTTTGTTGTTTTCCATACTTTCTTCTTTTAAATTTATGGTGATTAAAAATTGCGAAGACAAATATACATATTTATTCTGGGTTACAAAGGGGTTGAAGACTATAAATGCAAAAACGACTACCTTCTCAGGCAGTCGTTTTCTAGTTGTGTTTTTAATTCTCAATTCTTTAGACCAATGTAAAAATACCTTTTGTGTTTGATATAATTGGTTTTGGCGTTTTAGTTAAGGTTT
>OGQI01000516.1_pt1 | contig 30476 bp, 23 predicted proteins | sample 1553171 | NCBI WGS metagenome assembly OGQI01 (sample SAMEA2579988, study PRJEB22360) | human gut metagenome | biome: human gut; feature: human-associated habitat; material: faeces | place: Denmark | collected 2008/2010
GGAGCAATGCAGACAGGGTGGGTGCTTCGACCAGAAGGCTGGTATTATGCAGATGCGAATGGAGCACAGGCGATTGGCTGGAGATATATTCGAGGAGTATGGTATTATCTTGATGGAGCTGATGCAGAGCATCCTGGATTGATGGCAGATAATTGTACAAGAAACATAGGAGGAAGTAATTTCTACTTTGCAGCTGGCGGAGCAATGCAGACAGGGTGGGTGCTTCGACCAGAAGGCTGGTATTATGCAGATGGCAGTGGAGCACAAGCGATTGGTTGGAGATATGTTCGCGGAATATGGTATTATCTTGATGGAGATAACACAGAGTACCCTGGGTTAATGGCTAACGATAGTTTGAAAGAAATTGCTGGAAATACATATGCATTTGACGATAGTGGTGCGATGCATATAGGCTGGTATTATGATGGAGAAAATTGGTATTATTTTAATCACTCAGGGGCAATTGTGTCTGGCTGGCAAGCTGTCAATGGATACTGGTATTATTTAGATCCGGCAGAGAATAATAAGATGGCAAATAGTGGCTGGAGATTAATTGGTGATAACTGGTATTTCTTCTATGGAAGCGGTGCTATGGCGACTAATTGGCTTGCGTTGAATGGTGAGTGGTATTGGTTTTCCGGTGATGGAGCAATGAAGACAGGCTGGCAGGTTGCTGGTGGTGTCTGGTATTATATGTACACTAAGAATGATACTCATGGCGGTTCAGAAGGTGTCATGGCAAAGAATACAGTAATTGATGGATTTGTAGTACATGAAAATGGAGCGTATATTCGGGCTAAGAATAAATTGGGATGGCAGAATCCGGCTGGCTATCCGCAGGTAAGCTCATTGACTGTTATGCTTCCATCATATTGTACAGGGTATTTTACATACGTTACGCCGTCACGTATTTCAATATATGCATCACGACAGGAATGTGTTGATGCATTTATTGCAAGAGCATATGAATATCTCGGAACAAGATACATTGAGCCATGGTCAAGTTATCCGGGAGACGCAGTTGACTGTTCTGGATTTGTATTACAGTGTTTGTATGCAACTGGAATGGATCTTGGAATTTATAATCCATATAATCATAGATGGATAGCATCACAGACATATAATTCAATGAATTGGTATAATAATAATACTTTTATGCCGGTTAGTACAAATTCTTTGCAACGTGGAGATTTGGTATATTATAGAGGACACGTAGCTATTTATCTTGGAAATGGGCAGATAATTGACTCATGGCCGGGACAGGGAGTGTCTGTAAAACCAATTGGAAGCAGAGGAAGAGTGATTGGTGCAGCAAGACCATATGTATAAATAGTGAAAGGAATGAGTGTGAAAGATAAAAATAAAGTATTAAAGATTATTTTAATGTTTTTTTGCATGAGCGTATTGATTGGAAAAGGAGTAACGGTTTATGCTGAAGAATTCCAATATGCCTATAATGACGTAGCCAGTTATGGTGATGTGACTTTAAAGGTGGAATGGAATGAACCTGAATTAGGACAACCTACAACTTTTCATGTTTCCGCATCTGGTGGCAGTGGGTTATATAAGTTTAATATGGAGGCTCCTAGCTATTCGAATCCAGAAGAAAATTCATATGAATCAGTTGCAGATCCTAGTCGAGGTGAGTGGACTGAATATACAGATGAATGCGATAGCCATGACTATACATTTACAATGACAGCGTCAGGTATTTATAATTTTAGATTTCATGTTATGGATTTGGTATCTGGAGTTACATATTTGCGAACGAATACATATATTCAAGTAAACGATGCAAATTATCCAAGTGTTAATGATGTTATTAATTCAGCTGTTAAACAGTGCAATAGCAAAGGAAATAATTCTGAATATGAAAAAGCGTTATGGCTACATGACTGGTTATTGGAACAGTTGGAGTATGATAATTCATTGAAATGGTCTTCGGCGGAAAGTGCATTAACCAGAGGCCTGGGGACATGTCAAAGTTATGAAAGTGCTTATTCCAAATTGTTATCTGCTATCGGTATTGAAAATTCTGAAGTAAGAGATACCTATGATGGTCATACCTGGAATACAGTCAAACTAGATGGTGAATGGTATCAAGTGGATTGTACTTGGGATGATTCTAATGAAAACTGGTATGATTTTGATCAAAGACATTTGTATTTTGGACTTACAGATGAATTAATGGCATTGGCTCATCCGGGACACGCAAAAATATATAATGATATGAATTATGGTACGTGTTCTACAAATCTGAAAAATAATTATTTTGTCAGAAGTGGCGATGCGGCAAAATGGATAGAAACATATAGAGATAGAATTGAAACGAAGCTAAATTCTAAAGAGACAAAATTTGTTGTTGATGCGGATAATGCTAATTATTCTCCTAGCATATCAGGAATTCAGAATGGAATCATTGCATATGCGATAAATCAGACAGAATGGTCGCATGATAATACTAAGATTCAATTAACTGCTATAGGTAATGCAACTGGATTTGAGTTTGAAACGACATATGAAGAGCAAAATAATGTTAGTATAACGGGTTGGCAATATATAGGTGGTAAATGGTATTATTATGAAGAACTTGGTATGAAACATCCAGGTGTAATGGCAAAAGATTGTGTTATGACAATTGGCGATTCGGAATATTTGTTTGATGCTAATGGATGTATGCTGACTGGTTGGCAGAAACGGCCGGAAGGATGGTACTATACAGATTCAAGCGGTCGAATAAAAAAAGGATGGCAATATATTAGCGGGTCCTGGTATTTCCTGCAGATAAATGGAGTTATGGCGCAGGAATGGTTGTGTCTAGATAATACTTGGTATTATACGGGAACAGATGGGGCTATGAGAACAGGCTGGCAATATGTTGGAGGAGCTTGGTATTTTCTGCAATCAAATGGAGTTATGGCGCAAAATTGGCTTTATCAAAATGGTACATGGTATTATCTGGGAGTAGATGGAGCTATGAAGACCGGTTGGCAACTCGTCGGAAATACTTGGTACTTCCTGCAGTCGAGTGGAGCAATGGCACGCAATTGGATTTATCTGAATGGTAACTGGTATTATCTGGGAGCAGATGGAGCAATGCAGATTGGCTGGCAATATGTTGGAGGAGTTTGGTACTATTTGGAACAAGACGGGCATATGGCTACGGGATGAAAGAAAATAAATAATATCTGGTATTATCTGAATGGTTCGGGTCAAATGTTGACAGGAACGCATAGTATTAATGCAAGTAACTATTATTTTAATCAGAGTGGAGCTATGGCTGAGATAGAATTATCAAATCTGATTGCAGATGCATTAAAACCGGTAGGCAATACATTGTATGTGTGGGGCGGTGGCTGGAACGTACCAGATAATGGCTCTGGTGAGACCGCTTTGCATATGGGCGTTTGGCCGGAATGGGAACAGTATTTTCAGAAGAATAAGCAGAATTATTCCTATCGACCGGGACGGACTGCCTGGGAAAATGGACACAGAGAATCCCGTTTTTGGGGTTTGGATTGCTCGGGCTATTTAGGGTGGCTGGTATATAATTCTGTACAGAATGGAAAAGATAACAATGGATACGTAGGTGATGCAACGAAGCTAGCTAAATCGTTAGCAGGCTATGGTTTTGGAACTGTTTCCACATGCACACCTAACAGCAAGTTTTATCCTGGAGATATTGTTAGTATTAGTGGACATTGTTTCCTGAGCTTTGGACAGTGTAAAGATGGAAGTGTCCTTCTTCTGCACAGTACACCAAACGGAGGCGTGCAGATGAGTGGAACGGTAAACGGAGGCAGTAGTTCACAGGCTTCCAGACTGGCACAATCCTTCATGCAACAGTATTATCCGGATTGGTGGACATACTTTGGCAAAGAAGGAAGGCAGGCCGTAAATGCAAAGGTATACTTATACGGAACAAAACTCACATGGCAGAATGCCGGAGCGGTGTACGACTCACAAGGATTGCAATGGAAAAGTGCTGATCAGATGGTAGAGTATATTAAAACAATATTATAATGATAGGGAAATGTATATGGGGTAGGCTAATTCAGCCTACCCCATTGAACTATTGACCATTCATATATTTTTTTGCATCTTTTAGAAAACTGAGAGTAATCAGTACGATTACGGCTCCGATTGGAAATGCAGCAATGATACTTACCGACTGCAGGTTGCTCATGGAACTGTCTGAAAATACCAGAGCAATTGGCAGCAGAATTAATAATATGCACCACATGAGTTCAATTAACCGATGTGGGGATTCATTTTCTCCAAGTCTGTGATAGCTGTAGCAAGCACCTATTAAAGCAATTGAATCAAATGATGTGGCATAAAAGGCAACCATCGTGATAAAAAGCAGTGCGAGGATCAGTGGAGCACATGGAAGAGATTTAACGATGGCAATGATGATTTCATAAAGATCTCCGTTCTTCTGGTACATGGCCAAGTAATCTGCTGCACCGGTAATCTGCTGCTTAAGTGAATAATTGCCAAGGATGATAAAGCTAATGATTGTTGATCCACAGCCGAATACGTATCCACCTAAGATTGTCTGACGGACTGTTCTGCCACGAGATATATTACCGATAAAGAATGGTGTTGCTACACACCATACCATCCAGTATGCCCAATAGAAGATCGTCCAGTTTTGTGGGAAAGAGGTAGTTCTCTGTGGATCTGTAAACGTTGCCAGTTGGAAGAAGTTCTGGAACATCCGACCTACAGAAGAAAAACCAGTTTCAATAATGTATTTGGTCTCGCCGCTGAATAAAAGAACAAATGCTAAGAGACCAAAGAATAAATAAATGCATGATTTGGCAAGAAAGCTGATTCCTTTAAATCCATGTAAAAGGGAGTACGTATACACAGCACATGTCAGTACTAATATTATAATGGTCACAACACTTCGATTGATCTGTATATGGAACAGTTCACCAATTACACTTGCCATTAACGGAGTAGCAAGACTGAACGTAGTAGCAGTTCCGGCTAACAGTGCAAATACTGCAAGTAAGTCGATTAACCGTCCAAGAATACCATCGGTATATTTACCAAGGATAGGACGACATGCTTCAGAATACTTCTGACGATCACGTTTGCGTACATGGAGCATAAAGCCGAATGCAACGGCAAGTACAAGATAGAATCCCCATGGAATCAGACTCCAGTGGAAAATAGGGTATGTACTGGCCCAGTCCTGTATGCTTCCTAATTCTGCAATATGCGGATCAGAAGCGTAAAGAATCCATTCTGAAAAAGAATAGAATAAAATGTCAGCGGCTAATCCGGCAGTAAACATCATAGAACCCCAGGCAAAGAAAGAAAATTTAGGCTTTTCATTCGGGGCGCCAAGTACGATGTTACCGTATTTGGAACATGCAACATAGATAGAAAGGAGAAAAATACCCAGTCCAATAATTAAGTAATACACACCAAATGTGTCTCCAAGCAGAAATCGTATATTGCTTAGAACGGTATTGGATTGCGTTGGGAAAGAAAAGAATAATACACATAAACCAATAATCATGATTAATGGTAAAAGTGTGATCATCCAGTCGATATTGTGTGGATTTGCGGATTGTTTCTTGTTATTCATTTGTGTTTCCTCCATTCAGATAACGTTCGTATTTGGAATCGATAGCGGCTAATTCCTGCAGGTTGTCAATTTCTATGATGTCATTCTCATGCATTGTCTGGATACCAAGCTGGTAATCATTCGGATGACAAAACAGTGCGACATCATCCCAGTATATTTGAGTGTTCTTTTTTTCTTCAAATTCCAGTTCCAGATGTTTTTTTAGTTTGTGCCCGTCTTCTTTGTTCCATCGGGAAATGCTGTATAATTGCCAGCCATGTGATCCACCGGTTCGGCTACAGGAAGTAACAATATTATCGGATAAAGTGAGTAACCATTCATCGGTTGGGGTATCTGTCCAAATACAGTTATATCCTGATCTTTCGAATTCCGGATGTAAGATCTGTGGATTATATATGATCTGATCACCATCTAATATGATGACATCCTCCAGATGCTCGCGGGCAACATACAAGGATGAAATATTATTGCAGGTATCATAATAAGGATTTTCTAAGATTTTTACTCCGGGATATTGTTCTTCCAGTATATAAAACTGTTCTTTTAAATATCCAACAACGATATATATTTCATAGATTCCGTTTTGATGCAATCCTTCTATAACAGTGTCGATCATACGTGTTCCGTTTACAGATACCAGTGGCTTAGGTGTGGTTAAAGTTACTGGCTGCATTCGTTTGCCGAGTCCGGCAGCCATAATGATGGATCTTTTTACTTTATACATGGTGTATTCTCCTTATAATAAATTTCTGTCGATGCATTCTTTTTTTGCCAGTCGTGAATATTCTTTGGCGTAGCGATATTGCTTTAATGAATACTCGCCAAAATCAACACCAAGATTACGTTTGTATTCACACCAGTTACTCCAAAGAAGACCGGCTACCGCAACATAGCAGTATATTTTAATACGAGTCGTATCCGGGCAGTTCCCATTAAAGTAAATATCAATTAACTGATCAATCTGTTCCCTAGTATAGAATGCGTAGATACTGAACATTGCTATATCGACATGTGGATCCTGCATTCCGGCATATTCCCAATCTATCAGACGAATGTCTTCATTCCCGGATGAATCTGTGCAGAATAAAAAGTTATCAGGTACAGCATCGATATGTGTCAATACTTCATCAGCAGCGTATTTGTCAATGTAGTTTTTGAGTGCAAATACTTCTGCCTTTGTTTTCTGATAGTCTCTATAAACAGAAGCTTTTCCTTCCCATAGTGTTTCGTAGAAATCTATTTGTCCGAATAAATCAAAACGATGGTTTACTTTTAATTTTAAATCATGGAAAGATCGCAGCTTTTTCATACATTTGGTTATATCTTCAGTTGATAATGGATCACAAACACGGGCATTATCTAAAAAACGTGTGAGTTTATATCCATTTTCGGGATTGATATATTCAATATCATCGCAGATATGTTTATCTTGAATTGTTTGATAAACGGCTGCTTCATTTCTTCGGTTGATCAACTGATCGGTTCCTTCGCCAGGAATACGCATGATATGTTTGATCCCCTGATAGTCAAAGAGGAAAGATCGATTGGTCATTCCTTTTTTCAAGACTGTAATGTTACAGATGTCTTCCTGGTTTCCGTTAAGAGCATCTGCAGCTATCTGCAAGATGTCCGATTGTAAATGATTAGAATGCTCATCAAGTTCTCGTAATTGTTCGTAGGTGTTGATCTCTACGGCATCGGCATTGCCTATGATCCTTGCAGGGATGATCATGCGGTCATGATCGTATAAGGATTCCTCCCAAAAGGCTCCGTCATATCTACCATCACTGTCCAAAGCGACTAACCGATCGCGGACATGTGCGGCATCTTTTTCCGTTATATAAGAGATCCCGATCATCGTATTACCGGTGGAAGACTTGGACACACTGGCGAGTTCCATTTTGCGGTTCACGCGGACGGAGCTATCTTTGCTCTGTGCATCACTTACCATATACCAGGAATAGAATTCATGTGTGCAAAATGGATTATATCTGCACCATATATCGCACGGGATCACATATGCATTTGCCAGATGCTCTGATGCGAGGCGAAGGGAATGCAGGTTATTCTTTGAAGCATAATCGGTATTAACGATCAGAGTGACGTCATATTCATCAATCAGATACTCGTATTGCTCTTTCATGAAGCCGACGACCACATAGATCTTATGAATATTGACTTCATGCAGCTGCCGGATGATGCGTTCGATCAAAGCCTCACCGTGGATTTCCAAAAGTCCTTTGGGTGTCTCGGTGTTGATCGGAACCATTCTCATGCCAAATCCTGCCGCAAGGATCACTGCACTCTGGGGAATGGATTGCCCGTATAGTGTGCGTGCCTGATCGGTAGGTTCCATAGAGGATGTGAGATATCCATTGGCGATCAGATTCTTAATGGAGCGGTTCACGATACCGAGAGAATGTCCAGAACTCTCTGCCAATGAACGCTGTGTTATATTAGATGTTGTAAAAATCGAGTTCAAAATATCGCATTCTTGAATGTTCATGTACTTTAAACCTCCTAAAAATATGAACATTAAGGATTTTACATTAATATTGTGAAACTGTCAAATATAAATAAAAAAGAAGCTACTTATGTAATGCACCATTGTCTGGAAAATGGATAAGTGATACAATTGATAAAAGCACATGAGAGGTTACATGGCATGAGAAAAGTTGTAAGAATGATCATGATATCCTTTGTGATTGTAATGGCAATGGGGAATCACGCAGAGGCAAAAGAAGGGCAGACAAGAATTCAGTTTATATTGTTGGCGAGTACAACAGATGCAATTCTTTTGGAAAGTAATGGACATTATGGGATGGGGTGCGGTGGAATTTAAATATTCATTTTAGGGAAGATACAAGTAATGTTACGATATCTTTACTGATTTAACAGAATGTGGTATATTAAAAATATTGTTGTAATTTAAAATATGTAATTTTAGAAGGAAATAGATGCCATGAGTATAGAAAGAGAGTTGAGATATGCATAATATAGAAAGAAATAAGGAATATCAACCAGAAGTTTTGAAAAAACTTCATGATCTTCAGCTGGAGATGTTACGGGATTTAGCAAAAATATGTGATAAATATGATTTGAAATATTTTGCGGTTTTTGGGACTGCATTGGGTGCAGTACGGCATGATGGATTTATCCCGTGGGACGACGATATAGATGTAGGTATGCTGAGAAGTGATTATGATGTGTTTGTTCAAGTAGTCGAAAAGGAGATGGGGGATAAGTATCAGATTATGACTCCCCAAATTGATAAAAGATATGCATGCTGTGTGACAAAGTTTCAACGAAAGGGCACAAAGTTTGTGTCGTATTTAAGTGATAAATTGGAGTGCGAACAGTGCATATTCATTGATATTTTTCCGTTTGATTATATTGCACCAACTACGAAAAAAGCAAAAAAGCAGCAGATAAAAACACTTTTTTTGGATCGATTAATATACTTGTGTGGTTCGGCACATCCGATTATCCCATATCAAGGAGTGAAATATTACTTGGCGGCTGGTGTGTGTATGGGGGTACATTATTTTACAAAAATATTTCATCTGTCTCCATGTATTATATATAATGCTTTTGTGAAAGAAGCTACAAAATATAATCATGTTAATTCAAAAATAGTTACGTCTTTTGGAGATGGGGCGTCATTGCAGTATTGTGCGAATATTCAAGATGTGTTTCCGTTAAAAAAGGTAAAGTTTGAAAATATGACAATTAAGATCATGAATAATGTGGATAAACATTTGAAAAAAACATATGGTGATTATATGAAATTGCCTCCAAAGGATCAAAGAATCAATCATGCACCATATATAATTGACTTTGGCGAGAATAATTAGGGTGAGGAGAGAAGAATAATACTATAATGAAGCAAAGGATAGAATGGATTGACGGATTAAAGGGGATAGCGTGTATACTGATATTTTTACATCATTTTATGTTGGCTTTTTATCCGTGCACGTATTTTGGAAATGATACATTATCACATACTGCTTGGGATGTGATAATGTCACAGAGTCCATTTGGAGTTTTATTAAATGGAAATTTTTGGGTATGTATATTTTGCGTATTAAGTGGATTGGTGATTAGTCTCGGTGTGTTTAGAAAAAATGATAATATAGATTATGTTTCGAAAGCGATGTTGAAAAGATATTTTCGATTGTCAATTCCAATTTTTGCAGTTTCGTTGATTATATTTTTAATGTTAAAATTAAATTTGATTTCAAATATACAAACTGCTGAAATTACAGGATCAACTTGGCTTGCAAGTTTCTATCATGAACAGTTTTCTTTGAAAGATATAGTTATACATTCTTTTGTTAGAGTTTGGTTAGAGAGTGATGGGAATATTTGTACAGCTTTTTGGATGTTGACGTATGTATTTTATGGTTCGTTTTTGTCATTTATACTATCAATAATAGGATTGAAGAAAAAGAAGAGAATTTTATTTATATATATATGGTTTGCATTTATGTATTTGTATTTAAATAGTCTTTTAGCTTGCTATGCAATTGGAACAGCTATGGCATATATATATGCGAATGTGCAGATAGAAAGAAAAAAATATAAATTGTATGTAGGTGCTTTGTTTATAGTTGTTGGAAATTTATTTGGTGGATATCCGAGTTATGTAATTCCAATAAATAAATATGCTTTGCTGAATCATCTGCCTGCTCAGATTAGTGTAAGCAATTTTTATCATGTTATAGGTGCTACGTTATTAATTTTAGGGATATGGTTATGTGTGCCTGTTTCAAAACTTATGAATTGTAAAATTTGCAAATTTTTGGGAAAAATATCATTTGCTATTTATATTATACATATTCCAGTATTGTTTTCAGTGGGGACAGGAGTGTTTCAAGCTTTATATAAAACTAATCATCGCTATAACGTGGATTCATCACTTACATTGATAGTAATGATGGTGAGTTTAGTAGTGTTAGCATATGTGTTTTCTATGCTTGTAGAAAAGCCTTGTAATAAATTGGTGAATAAGATAGTTTGTTTTATGGGGGGAAAAGATGAAGTATAGTGTGATTATTCCAGTTTATAATTCAGAAAAATATTTGGAAAAATGTGTGCAAAGTATATTAGTTCAAAGTCATAAAGATTTAGAAGTTATTTTGGTTGATGATGAATCAAATGATTCTTCACCTTATATTTGTGACAGCTTTGCACATTTAGATAATAGAATAAAGGTTATTCATAAAGAGAATGGAGGAACTGCAGACAGTAGAAATGTGGGGTTACAGATGGCGTCTGGAGATTACATTATGTTTATGGATAATGATGATTATTGGAAAAAAAAGAATGCGTTGCGAGATATTGACTGTCAGTTAAATGAATCTCATGCGGATGTGTTGATGTACGATACTATGGAATATTGGGAAAATAAGAAAAAATTTTCAAAGCCGAATAGGGTATGTAATAGAACAGATGTTGTTAACCATACAAAGGAATCAGCACTTAAAGTGCTTATCGAACAGGGGGTTTTGTATAGGGCAGTATGGGCAAAAGTAGTTAAACGGGATTTAATTATTGATAATAATCTTTTTTTTGAAAAAGGAATTAGAAATGAGGATACGGAATGGACTGCTAAAATGTTATTGTGCGCTGAAAGTTATGATTGGTATGAACAAGTGTTTTACGTATATAGAAAAGGAACGGGTGTGGCACAGACAGATAAAAAAGTATCTTTTAAAGAAGTTAACGATTTGAAAAATATATTAAAAAAATATATTTCAATTGCAAATGAAATAACTAATAGTGAATTTCAGAAAGCTTTTAGAGCATATTTAGCGTTTCCATATGCTGTTTTGGTTGGTCAGGTACAAGTGCTGACTAAGAATGAAAAAAAAGCAATTGGAATGTCTTTTGTGAAGAAAAACTCGAATATATTAAGAAATGATATGGATCCGACTGTAAAAAAGGTTGCATGTGTATATAGAATATTAGGGTATTATATAACAGCGTTTATGCTTAAAATATATTTTTTGAGATAGAATATGAAAGGAATATAAGATGATGCAGAAGAAAATGACAATTTTTACACCTACGTATAATAGAGCATATATATTGACTAAATTATATGATAGTTTGTGTGGACAAACTGTGAAAGATTTTGAATGGCTGATTGTGGATGATGGCTCGGAAGATAATACAAAAGAGCTAGTAGATACATGGATAAAAGATGATATAATAGATATCAGATATTATAGACAAAAAAATGGCGGAAAGCAAAGAGCTCATAATTTGGGTGTAAGTAAAAGTGAAGGGAAACTATTTGTATGTGTAGATTCAGATGACTATATATTGCCAGAATTTGTTGAGAAACATTTGCAATGTATTGAAAAATATGAGGATAATCAAAAAGTTGGAGGTATAATTTCTTTACAAGGTCATGAAGATGGAAGTCCTATGGGAACTTATTTTCCGAAGAATTTGAATGTGACAACATTAACGAAATTATATGGCAAAATGAGATTTAAAGGAGATGCTACAATTGTTCATTATACAGATATATTAAGAAAATATCCGTTTCATGTGGCAAAAGGAGAAAAGTTTATAGGAGAAGGATATGTATATTATCAAATAGATCAGACATATGAACTGGCGGTTCTTCCTCAAATACTTATGATTAAAGAGTATTTGCCTGATGGATACACAAAAAATGTTAGAAAATTAACAAAAGATAATCCTAAAAGTTATATGCTTTTGAAACGACAGTCTGTGAAGTATGCATCGACTTGGAAAGAAAAAATTATTCATTCGATACTATATGATGTTGGGTGTATTATGGCAAAGAAAAATGCTGTAACGAATACGCAATACAAACTGTTAGCTATTTTAACATACTTACCAGCTGTATTGGCTTGGCTTATTTTTTATAAAAATGCGTAATGGAATAAAATGAAAATGAAAAATATAAATTGTGATCCGAGTGGGAAAAAAGTTTTTTTCTGGAATATTATGGGAAGCATGGTTAATTCGTTGCTGTCAGTTGTTACATTGATGTTGGTTACACGTATGCTGAATAGTGAAAGAGCAGACATATTTAGTATTGCGTGGTCTATTTCGCAACTTATGGCGACAATAGGAACATTTCAAATTAGAACATATCAGGCAACGGATGTGACTCAGGTGTTTAAATTTGGTCAGTATCTATGGTTTAGGTTAATAACAAATAGTGTGATGGTGTTATGTAGTGTAGGGTATGTTTGGGTCAAACATTATGGTATATATAAATCGACGATTATAATTATTATTTGTTTATTTAGAGCTGTAGACGCGTTCGCAGATGTATATGAAGGGTATTTCCAACAAAAAGAGCGACTAGATCTGGTTGGTAAAGCTTGTACATATCGAATTGTTATAGGTTTATTAAGTTTTGCTCTTTCTTTGTTTATGTTTAATAATCTATTATTGTCTTGTGTAACATTACTGATTAGTTACTTGATTAGTTTTTTTGTGTTTAATGTGAGATATTCAATCTGTGTAAAGAAGTTTGATATCAAAGAGAAATGGAAAAAAAATACGCAATGGATTTGGAGGTTGTTTAAAGAAGGTCTTCCTATATTTATCAATGCCTTTTTAATGATGGCAATTTCAAATACACCGAAAATGAAAATAGATTCTGCCATTGCGTCTGGACAGTTAGATAATGGAATTCAGACAATTTTTAGCGTGCTGTTTATGCCGGCATCTGTATTGACTCTTGCTTATATTGTTTTTAGACCATTGTTGACGAAAATGGCAATTGAATGGACAACGGGAAGGAGAAAAAAATTTTTGAAGATTATAGCGTTAATATTTGGATGCTTGGTTGTAATGGCAACTATGCTTCTTTTGGGAAGCTATTTACTTGGAATACCAGTTTTGTCAATATTGTATGCATTAGATCTTAGTGAATATAGAGCGGAATTGTTGGTAATGGTACTAGGCGGATGCTTTTGCACATTTTCGTATGTTTTAGATAATGCACTGGTTGTGATTCGCAGACAATACCTTCTTGTATGTTCTTATGTAATATCATGGGCTTTTGTAAAACTCACAGTATCTGCAATGGTGGACAAATGGAAGCTGATGGGAGCAGCAGTTGCTTATGCGTCTAGTATGGTAATGTTTTTTATGGTTACTCTTATAATTTTTGTTGTATGCATGAAAAAGGAAAAAACTCATGAGTAAAAGAAGTTATTGTATATTTGCAGCCCAGTTTCTACCTCATATGGGTGGAATAGAGAACTACACTTATAATATTTCAAAAGAATTATTGAGGAGGGGAAATGAGGTCATTGTTGTCACAAATAATACAACGGAGAGTCCCTTGTATGAAGTGATAGAAGGAATCAAAGTTTTTAGATTTCCATGTCATAATTTGATAAATGGTCGATTTCCTATTATGAAACTTAATAAGGAGTTTTGGAAGATACATCGATGTTTGAAAAAAAAGAAATTTGATATTGTGATAATAAATGCGCGATTTTATTTTCATTCCATATATGCTGCGATATTTGCAAAGAAAAAACACATAAAAAGTATCTGTATAGAACACGGGACGAGCCATTTGTCAGTTCATAATAAGTTTTTTGATTTTATCGGAGGTATGTATGAACATTTTCATACTGCAATTTTGAAATTAATATGCAAGGATTATTATGGAGTATCTCAAGCATGTTGTGAGTGGTCTGGACATTTTAATATTAGATCAAAAGGTGTATTATATAATGCAGTTGATTTGAAGAGAATTGAAGCAATTAAAGAAAAATGTCATCGAAATTATAGAGAAGAATTAGCTATTGCTCCTAGTGCTGTAATTGTAACATTTACTGGGAGATTATTAAAAGAAAAAGGCTTGTATGAATTAATAGAAGCAGTAAAAAAATATAATGCTTCAAATGAAAAAATATATCTTTTGCTTGCCGGCGAAGGAGAGGAGCAGGATTATGTAGAAAAACACAGATCGGATTATATTATTCCGCTAGGACGTTTGACGTTCGAAGATGTAATTGCTTTATTAAATCAGTCGGATATTTTCTGCCTTCCGTCGATATCAGAAGGATTTTCCACTGCTGCACTTGAAGCGGCAGCGTGTGATTGTTATATAATTACAACGAAGCGTGGCGGAACAAAAGAACTGGTTGCAGGAGAGGCATATGGAGAGATAATGGAAGATAATTCTGTTGATAATATATATGCAGCATTGCAAAAAGCAGCAACAAATGTTGAATTAAGAAAAGAAGGACAGGCATTATGTTATAATAAATTGCAAAATGAATTTACATGGGAAAAAACTACAGATGCATTAGAAAGGTTAGTAGACAAATAGCTATGAAAAAATTGATTATTATTCCGGCTTACAATGAGGAAAGCAATATAGTAAAGACGGTTACTGCAATACAGGAAGAAGCCAGAGGGTTTGATTATGTTATAATTAATGATTGCTCGACAGATCATACGAGGCAAATCTGTGAGGAAAGAGGTTATAATATCATTAATTTACCAATTAATCTGGGCATTGGTGGAGCTGTGCAAACAGGATATAAATATGCGGCAAGACATGACTATGATGTAGCTGTTCAAGTAGATGGAGATGGCCAGCATGATCCGGAGTTCTTGAGCGTGATGGCTGAACATTTGATGCAAAATAATCTTGATATGGTGATAGGATCTCGATTTATTGAAAAAGAAGGCTTTCAATCTTCGAAGTTACGCAGAGTTGGAATAGTCTTTTTCTCGAAGTTAATAACTGTTCTTACGGGAATGAAAATTACAGATCCAACATCAGGACTTCGCATGATTGGACGTAACGTGATGGCATTATTTGCTACTGATTATCCAAGAGATTATCCGGAACCGGAAAGTGTTGTTGCTGTATTGAGAAGGAAAATGAAAGTTGAAGAAATACCTGTCATCATGAAAGAAAGGACAGGTGGAGTATCTTCTATTTCTATGAAGAAGTCAGTGTATTATATGATTAAAGTTACACTTGCTATATTAATTGAACGAATCAGAAAATATTAGGGGGGGAAAAAAAGATGAATATAAGAATTCAGGTTATAATTGGCATTATAGTTGTGCTGGCTTTATGCGTGATTATTAACATGATAAGAAAGAAAAAACTGGAACTTCGTTATGCCTTGGCGTGGATGATAGTAGGAGTCGGAATTCTTGCCTTAGACTGTTTCCCACAATTGATTACATGGCTGGCTCATATTTTGGGAATAGCAAGTCCTATTAATATGTTATTCTTTTTAGGATTTTGCTTTTCATTGATTATAATATTTGTTTTGACAGTTGCCGTGTCACGATCCTCAATCAGAATAAAGCAATTAGCTCAAGAAATTGCATTGTATGAAGAAGAAATGAGTGAGAAATAATAGTAATTGTATTGAGAAAGGTGCAAGAATATGAGAAATAAAAGTACGGGATATGAAATGTGTACTGCCATACTCATTTTTATTGTTGGATTAATAATGTCGTTTGCTGTTCCTACTTGGGAAACACCGGATGAATATACGCATTTATGGATGATCGGAGAATCCATAGGTGTAGAGGATTTTTCAGAGAAGATAGCGGATAATATAGAATTAGACCAAAAAAGGATTGAATTTCATCCGGAAGAAAAGGTGCATATGGACGATCAGATTGAGTCGATGGAAATGCATCCAAGTTATACGAGAAGAGAAATGATGCCGAGATCTGTCAGTTTATCTGTTATTAAGCATTTGCCGGCAACCATAGGCATTTTGCTGGGAATTCTTTTGGGGGTTCCGGCATATTGGGTACTGCAGCTTGGAGAAGTATTTTCGTTACTGTTTTATGCGTGTATTTGTTATCTGGCGTTAAAGATGATACCTGTTAAAAAAGAAATGATGGCGTTTTTGATGCTCTTTCCTATGACAATACAGCAAGTCAGCAGTATTAATTACGATGCCGTTCTTTTGCCAATGTGTTGTTTGTTTATCGCGTATATTTTATATTTGAAATTTGAAAAAGAGGAAATCGGAATTAGGCAGATTACTTTTGTTGCAGTGATGTGGCTGCTCTTTACATATATAAAAATGCCATATGGACTGCTTGGATTGATATTTTTCATTATACCAGTAGATAAAATAAAAGTGGATTTACATTTTGTGGTTATAGATGAGAAGTTTATTAAAAAATGGAGAATACCAGTTATAATTGTTGGATGTGCAGCTTTTTTGGTTTTGATATATTTATTGAAGGATAATTTATATATACAGGTTGTTTATGGATTTGTACGAGAATGGAGAAGAGGATTATATTTGTTTAAGGCAACTGGAAGTTATTGGGCTAAGTATCTGATGAATTCTACGGTGGGTACGTTCGGATGGCTGGATACACCGATGGCATTTAATGTAGTCGTTATGATGTTTATCGTTGTGCTGGTTGCATCATTACTGAAAAACAGAGATGATATGGATTATAAGTTACGAATTGGAGATAGAGTTGTGCTGCTGGGAACATTTATTATACTCTGTCTGTTCATCACCATGTCATTAGCGAATCATACAATTAAGGTTACTTTGTTTGGAAGTGAACAGTCTAGTGCAACATATGAAATACGAGAGGCACTTTATCAGATACCATATATCGGAGGATTGCAGGGAAGATATTATCTGCCTTTTGTTCCACTGCTGTTTATTTCATTACCTACGTGTATAAAGAATAACCGAATAGTTACGGGCGTTGCGTTTGCACTGATAGAGACAGGACTATATATATATGTGTGTAGTCTGATCATTAGCCGATTCTGGTGTGCATAACAGTTAGCTTGCTGATAAAGGTTTGAAAAGGGGACAAATATGATTGGAAAGATACAACGAAAAAGTTTGGGAATAAAATGTGCGATAGACATATGCCAATATGAAAACGGCGTTTTTTGCGTAAAAGGATGGATGTTTTCTGATAAGCAGAAAATTCAGAGAATGCAACTGGTTGTAGAAGTCGGTCGTGTGAAGTATCCTGTTGATATTTCGAGTCATTTGAAACGTTCGGATGTATACCGGGAATTTCAGATGGAAAACGCAAAAAAAAGTGGATTCTATGGGGAAGTACGGATTGAAAATGTAGAGTCATTCAGCGTAAATCTGGTATCTGAATTCAGCGGTCAGAAAAATGTATGGAAATTAGGAAAATATAAATCGGATGAGAAAGTAGATCCACAGAAACAGCCTAATATTGAAGGGATTGATATCGGAGATAAAGAAATTGAAGTGATGGGACTTATTGCATCGGACAAGCTGCGGGAAGTGTATTACCCTAACGATTATAAGTCGGAACTTATAGATGTTATTGTGCCGGTTTATAATGGATATCAATACTTTGATGCATTGTTTTCGTCTATTGAAAAAACAGAGATGAAATACAGATTGATTATTCTTAACGATTGCAGCCCGGATGAACGTGTACTTCCTTATTTAAAAGAATATGCGGGAAAGCATTCAGAAGTGATATTGATAGAAAATGAAACGAACCTTGGATTTGTTAAGAATGTTAATAAGGCATTGGAATTGGCAAAAGGACATCATGTGGCTCTTGTGAACTCAGATGTGGAACTGCCGGAGCTCTGGCTGGAAAGACTTATGCTTCCTATTTTGGAGAGTGATGATGTGGCATCGTCTACTCCATATACAAATTGCGGAACGTTAGTAAGTTTTCCTAAAATGGGAGAGGATAACAGTCTGTTCAAAGATTTCACATTAGCTGAGATCGATGAGGAATTTCAGAAGATCGTACCGCGTTACGCATCACTGCCTACCGGCGTCGGTTTTTGCATGGGCATGAGTAAAAATGCAATTGAAAAAGTAGGAGTGCTAGATGCAGACAGTTTTGGCATGGGATACGGTGAGGAGAATGACTGGTGTCAACGTGCAATTCTGGCAGGTTACAGAAATGTACAGGTAGAGAATCTGTTTGTATATCACAAACATGGTGGAAGCTTTTTGAGTGAAGATAAAAAAAGATATCTGGAAGAACATGCGAAGATTTTAAGTAAAAAACATCCAACTTATAATAAACAGGTTGCACGTTTTTTTGCTGTTGATCCTAATAAGGATATCAGAAAGCTTGTAAAATACAGATTGTTGAAAAAGAGTGAAAGTGAAAAAGTGATTGTTGCATTTGATCACGATATTGGAGGCGGTGCAACTTCATACTTAAACAACAAGCAAAGAGAATATCTTGACAAGGGATATGTTTTTTATGTAGTTCGTTATAATTATGTTCAGGATTACTATCAGATTTTCATGCACGCTGACAAGGATAAATATGAGTTTTATGTTAAAACGCAGGAAGAGCTGATGAAAGCTTTGCAGTTCTTTGGCGCAAAAGAGTTATGGATCAATGAGCTTGTGACATATCCGACCTTGTATAAGCTGTTAGAACGTATAGAAGAATACAGAGCTCAGAATGAAGTGAAGCTCATTATGCTTTTACATGACTATTTTGCTATATGCCCGACGATCAATCTCGTTAATTCTGATAAGAAATATTGCGCAATTCCAGAATGTACACAAGCTTGTAAGCATTGCTTTGCAAATGTACATCCGGATTATGTGAGAGATTATCAGTCGATGGAAGAGTGGAGAAATCGCTGGGGACATTTTTTGAAGCGATGTGACGCGATTTTAGTTTTTTCAAATGATTCAGATCGCTTATTGAAAAAAGCATATGGAAAACTGGACAATGTGAAGGTGATTCCACATCAGATCGGTTTTATGCCGAAGTTAGATAAAAAGTATAAAACAACAGATACTTTTAATATTGGCTTGCTTGGTATATTGAATTATCATAAAGGTGCTGAAATTGTTAAAGAGTTATTGAAAGAGATTGAGCGCAGAGGCATGAATGCCAGAGTTGTATTAATCGGATACAGTGCAGAACCGATAAACAGCCCGCTATTCAGTGAGACAGGAAGATACGCTCCGGACAGTATCCCGGCACTTACATTAAAGCATGATATAGATATGTTCTTGATTCCATCTATCTGGCCGGAAACATTTTGCTATACAGCAGAAGAAATCATGAAGATGAATATGCCGATCATGTGCTTTAATATCGGTGCGCCTGTAGAGAGAGTAGTTAACTATGAAAAGGGCATGATTGTGGATGAAATGTCAGGAGTGGCAGTTGTCGATGCGATAGAGGCGAGTGAAGTGATGGCTCGATCTAAGCAAATGGAGCGGAAAGAGAAATCGGTTTTATTTATAGCCGGAGAAGAGTCATTTGCTTCCAGATATCGTGTAAGTCATTTGCGTGAGCAATTATTAATGCAGGGAATTTCATCGAAATGCATTATGCTTGACAAATTTAAGAGGTGCATTTTTAAACCATACCAGAGTGTTGTCTTATATCGAGTTGCTGACCAGAAAGTGGTAAACAAGATTATTAAACAGGCACATAGAGCTGGTAAAGAAGTATATTATGATATCGATGATTATATTTTTAATTACGAGAATATAAAACATTTATCATTTTTGAAAGGGAAAGAATATAAGAATTTTGAAGCATATTCAAAAGATATTAAAGAGATCATGGCTTCTTGTGACGGATATATTGTTTCAACAAATACTTTGAAGGATGCGATCTTAAAAGATTTCCCAGGAAAACCGGTATGTATTAACCGTAATGTATCGAGTCTGGCAATGCAGATCTGTTCGTTGAGAAGAACATTGGAAAAGAAAAATAATAAGGTATATCTTGGATATTTCAGTGGTACGAAGACACACAATGCTGATTTTGAAAAGATAAAGCAGCCATTGCTGAATTTGATGCAAAAAAATGAAATTGTATGTCTGTTGGTTGGCGGTCAGATTACTTTGCCGGAAGAGTTTAATATTTATAAGGATCGGGTTGAAAGATTCAAGCTTATAATATGGAAAAAGCTTCCTGCGTTAATTGCCAAAGCAGACATCAATCTTATGCCTCTGGAAGATACAGTTTTCCATGCCTGCAAATCTGAAAATAAATGGATGGAGGCTGCACTGGTGCATGTTCCGACGGTTGCGTCTTGGAATCAGGAATTGCAGAGGGTAATTGAGAATGGCGTAGACGGATATTTATGCAAATCTGAGGCAGAGTGGGAAGAAACTCTGGAACAGCTTGTTGAATCCGAGATGCTCCGGAAGCAGATCGCGGATGCGGCATTCCGAAAAGTTATGGATAAATATACAACATTCCAGGTTGAAAAGGATGTTGTTGATATGCTTACAAAGTAAAATGCTAGTATTATGAAAGGGAAAAATGAGCAGTAAAATAGATATAATTAAAAAGTGTTCGAAACATATGAACCGGCGGGCAGCGAAAGAGGTGCTTTTCTATGTTCGATCACATGGTGTAAAAGGTTTAAAAGGCTATATTGTAAACCGGGTTATGACTGCAGGAAGACCATATGAATTATGGTTTGAAGATCATAAAGTATCGGAAAGTGAACTGCAGGAACAACGTCGAAGGAAGTTTGCCTGGGAACCGAAGATAAGTATTATCGTGCCTGTATATCAGACGCCGATAGAGTATCTTGAAAATATGGTGGATTCGGTCTTGGCACAGTCCTATGAGAACTGGGAATTATGTATCGCAGATGGCAGTGGCGGCAACCAGCTGATCATTGACCGGATGCAGCAATATTGTGCCAGTGAACCTCGTATTAAGTACAGAGCTTTGGAACATAACGAGGGTATATCGATCAACACAAATAAAGCTTTGGAATTAGCGTCGGGAGAGTATATAGGACTGCTTGATCATGATGATATGCTTGCACCGAATGCGCTATATGAAGTGGCGGCTCAATTGCAGGAAAAACCATGGGACGTACTGTATTCGGATGAAGATATGGTGTGCGATGGAAAACATTGTAATCCAGCATTTAAACCAGATTTTAGTATTGATCTATTACGCTCGCATAATTATATTACCCATTTCTTTGTTGTGAAAAAGAGCATCGTGGATTGTGTGGGAGGATTTAATAAAAGTTATGACGGATCACAGGATTATGATTTTGTCTTTCGCTGTATAGAAAAAGCAGAATCAATCTGTCATATACCTTCTATCTTGTACCATTGGAGAATTCATGATCAGTCTGTTGCAGGTAATCCGGAAAGCAAACTCTATGCATATGACGCCGGAAAACGGGCGATTGAAGCACACTTGCAACGCTGTGGCATATCTGCACATGTTGAAATGATGAGTCTGTGGGGAATGTATCATGTGGTGTATGAAACACCGGGAGATCCATTGATTTCAATTGTTATCCCGAATAAAGATCATATAGATGATCTGAAACGATGCATTTCATCTATTGTGGAGAAATCTGCTTATACAAATTATGAGATTATCATCGTAGAGAATAATAGCGAGGAGCTGAATACATTTCGGTATTATCAGGAATTACAAGCACAGTATCCGGTGATTAAAGTCGTTGAATGGGAAAAAGCATTTAATTATTCTGCAATTAATAACTATGGTGTATCATTTGCCAGGGGCAATTATCTCTTGTTTTTAAATAATGATACTGAACTGATCTCACCGGGAGCAATACAGGAAATGCTCGGACATTGCATGCGTGAGGAAGTGGGTGCGGTAGGTGCCAAACTGCTGTATGCAGATGATACGGTTCAGCATGCGGGAGTTGTGATTGGTTTTGGTGATTATGCAGGTCATGTGAATAATAGCATCAAGAGAGATGAGTGCGGGTACATGAACAGAGCGGTGATCAATTGTGATTACAGTGCAGTTACTGCGGCATGTATGATGACAAAAAGAAGCTTGTTTGAACAAGTGAAAGGTTTTGATGAACAGTTTGTAGTAGCTTGTAATGATGTGGATTACTGCCTGAAACTGAGAGAAATAAATAAGCTGATCGTATATAATGCGTTTGCGGAGTGGTATCATTATGAGTCGAAATCGAGAGGCTATGAAGATACAAAAGAAAAGCAGGAAAGATTTAGAAAAGAGATTGAGCGTTTTGGCGTGAAATGGAAGAAATATTTAGATCATGGAGATCCATTTTATAATAAGAATTTTTCGGTTCTTTTGGAACCTTTTCGATTGGGAAGCTAGCAATTGTTGACAGTAATTGGGCGGTTAAGTATAATATAGTAGATTAGGCTCTGCTCCTGATCTACTATTATTTTTCGGAGGAAGCGAAGTGTCAACCTATATACAAAATTTTAAAAAGTTTCAACCATTATTAAATGAATTGATAATGCGCGATATTAAGACGAAATATAGAAAATCTATACTGGGTGTTTTTTGGACGATTTTAAATCCATTATTTATGATGGTGGTATTGTCAGTAGTATTTTCTAATATGTTTAAATTTGATGTGGAATACTTTCCAGTGTATCTGCTCAGTGGTCAGTTGATTTTTAATTTTTTTAATGAAGCAACCACAAATGCTATGGGAGCAATTGTCGCGAATGGACCATTGATTAAAAAGATATATGTTCCTAAATATATGTTTGTACTGTCGCGTATTTTTTCTAGCTCAATTAATCTGTTGGCATCTTTTACAGCGATGATTTTTGTAATGCTTGCTATGCAGGTGGAACTTCACTATACAGTGCTCTTAGCGCCAATACCATTGATTTTTATTGTGTTCTTTTCTTTAGGCGTCGGGCTGATTCTATCAGCGATTACAGTTAAATTCCGAGATATTATGCATCTGTATTCGGTATTCGTTACAGCGTTGATGTATCTGACACCGGTTATTTACCCGATGTCAATTTTGCCAGAATGGTTGAAGAAGATTGTGTTATTGAATCCGATCACCAATATTCTGATGATGTTTAGAGATGTTATGCTGAATAATATGTTGCCAAGTATTGGCTCGATTTTGTTGGCAGCAGTTGAAACAGCAATGGTAATGGTAATTGGATTGTATGTATTCTACAAACGTCAGGATACATTTATCTTGGATATATAGGAGAAAAGAAGAATGGATAATACAGACATTATCAGTGTGGATCAGGTGTCTATGCGTTTTGCACTTGCATCTGAAAAAGTGGACAGTTTAAAAGAATATTTTATCAAAACACTGAAAAGCCAGATTTCTACCAATGAATTTTGGGCGTTGAAAGATGTGTCTTTTAGTATTAAGCGAGGAGATGCACTGGGACTGATCGGATTGAACGGTAGTGGTAAAAGTACGATGCTGAAGATTATTGCGGGTGTGCTGAAGCCGACCAAAGGTTCTGTGGCTGTACGTGGTGAGGTTGCACCGTTGATTGAACTTGGAGCTGGATTTGATTTTGATTTGACTGCAGGTGAAAATATTTTCCTTAATGGAGCTCTTATGGGTAGATCCCATGAGGAAATGGAAGCGCATTACGAAGAAATTATAGAATTTTCAGAATTACGTGATTTCATCGATGTTCCGGTTAAAAATTTCTCTTCTGGTATGGTTTCAAGACTGGCATTTGCGATTGCAACAATAGGTACACCGGATATTCTGATTTGTGATGAAGTTCTTTCAGTTGGAGATTTTCGTTTCCAGGAAAAATGTCAGAGAAGGATTCAGGAGATGTTGGACAAGGGAACTACATTGCTTTTTGTATCTCACAGTATTGATCAGGTCGAAGAATTATGCAATAAAGTTGTTTGGCTGGAAAAAGGTAATGTGCGAATGTTTGGCGATTGTAAAAAAATCGCTGAGATATACAGAACGTCATATTAGAATATAAGGAGCGCAGGAAATGAAGAAGAAATTAGGCTGGATTATTTTTGCGGTTGTTCTGATAGCCTTTACATGTGTGTATGCTATTGTGGATAAGAATAATGCCATATATGATAGAGCAGTGGATACCAGTAAGTATGTTGCACTTGGACTGGAACAGGGTGAGACGGTATCTCAGAGTTTTACTTCGAAAGAGGATAAGCTAGATGGTATCAATATAAAAATGTCTGTATCAGGGCAGGCAAATGAAAAGAAAATTAGTTATCTTCTGAAAGATGAAGATGATAAAAAAGTAGCATCCGGAAGTGTATCATTAGAAAAGATCAAAGCAGGCAAATTTTTTACACTGAAGTTTGATGAACTTACAGGATGTAAAGGAAAGACATATATATTTGAACTGACGGCCGAACAGTGCGAAAAGGATGCACAGATAATCGTGTATGCGGTTCCAGGAGCGGATAAAGAAGTACCTCTTGAGGTAAAAGGAGAAAAAGCAGAAGGTGTGATGGTATTGCGAACTATAACACATCGATTTGATATAGAGACTTTTGTCGTTACAGCAATATTTATTCTTTATGTGATTTTATTTATCAGATGGTTGAGCAAAGTGTTTAAGTAATTATTGGGGGCTAAAGATACTTCCCGGTTTTCTGTTTTAGAAAACCGGGAAGTGTTATATAATGAAAAAAAGAATGTACGCTGTATGGGAGGTGCATTATGCCGAAAGTGAGTGTATTGTTATCTAATTATAATGGTGATAAGCATTTGGACGAATCTATTTCCAGTGTGTTAAGCCAAACTTATAAAGACTTTGAATTTATTATAGTTGATGATGCATCAACAGATTCATCGAGGAAAGTTATTGAAAATTATCATGATAAAAGAATAAAAAAGTATTATGCAGAGAAAAACCGAAATATTGCGTATTCGTTAAATTTAGCGCTTTCAATGGCATCCGGAGAATATATTGCAAGGATTGACAGTGATGATGTTTGGGAGTTAAATAAATTGGAAATCCAAGTGCAGTACATGGAAAACCATTCTGAATGCGGGGCATGCTTTACGAAAGTTAATATTATTGACGAATATTCAAATATAGCAAATGATATGTATGATGAATATTTTCAGTTGTTTAACAGTGCGGAGAATAAATCACAGAGAGAATGGTTGCGCTTTTTCTTTTATCAAGGGAATTGTTTGTGTCATCCATCAGTAGTGATTCGAAGAAATGTTTTAGAACATGTGGGTGGATACTATCATTTGGCATATGTTCCGGCAGAGGACTATGAATTGTGGACAAGAATCGTGATGAAGTATCCGATTCATATATTGGAAGAAAAGCTCGTGCGATACAGATGGGAAGAAACGGTAAACAAAATTAGTGGGAAAACTGATGGGAGAATATACGCATTCCCTAATATAATGATGCTGACAAGAAAAAGAATTATGGAGAATATCGACAATGAAGATCTTGTCAGATATTTTAAAGAAGACTTCATAAATCCTGAATCAGAAAGTCAGGAAGAACTCGAGTGTGAGAAGGCTCATATATTACTTCGATGTTCAGGAGATAATGCAAATTTTCTTGGGTTGGAAAAGTATGAGGAACTTTTGGACAATGAAAAAATGTTAAAGGTATTGGAAGAAAAAATGGAATTTTCCCTGTCGGAATACTACAAAGAATATCGTACAAGAAATTTTGATTTACTAGGGGAACTGGAAAAAGCGAAGGGTGATATCAGGTATTTAAAAGCTGACGTGGAAGAAAAGCAAAAAGCAATAGAAAATAAACAGAGAGAAGTAGAGCAGTTACAATTTCTTGTCGATGAAGTGATGTCTTCGACATCATGGAAAGTAACTGGTCCACTTCGAAAAGCTGTGAGGATATTAAAAAGAAGAAAATAGTGTTGGATTGTATTCCCGGTTTTCCGTTGTGGAAAGCCGGGAGTTGTTTTATAATAAAATATATGTGCAGTGTGGAGGTGAAAAGTGATGCAGTATAATATCCCAATTGGAATTTCAGAATTTGAAAAAATCAGGAAAAATGACTATTACTATGTGGATAAGACAGATCTGATCCAGACGTTACTGAAGACAGAACCTGCAGAGATTACACTTTTTACAAGACCTCGCAGATTTGGAAAGACGCTTGTGATGAGTATGTTGGCATCTTTCTTTGACATTCGAAGAGAAAACAGAGATTTGTTTAAAGGCTTGAAGGTTGCAAAGGATCAGAAGTTGTGTCAAGGATGGATGAATCAATGGCCTGTGATTTTCCTGAGTTTTAAGGACGTAGGCGGAGAATGCTTCGAAGACGCGTATGGATTGTTGCAGTCTGTTATTTCGCAGCTGTATGTGGAACATACATACTTGGAAGAGAGTATGGAAATTGATGAATCCTATAAAGACATCTTTGGTAGATTGAAACGCAGACAGGGTAATAAAACAGATGTACAGATCTCCCTTCGGGTATTGATGCGTATGATGCAGATATATTACGGAAAACAGGTGATTCTGCTTATTGATGAATATGATGTGCCGATGGCAAAAGCAGGAAACAAGGCGTATTACAATGAGATGCTGGACGTGATCGGCACTATGATGAGTCAGGCGCTGAAGGATAATACAGCACTTAAATTTTCTGTAATCACAGGATGTCTGCGTATTTCTAAAGAAAGTATTTTCACGGGTACTAATAATTTTGTGGCAGATACGATTACGGATGAAAGATTCAGTAATTATTTTGGGTTTACCAATGAAGAGGTACAAAGGCTTCTGGAGGATACCGGGAATATTAAGTATCAAGATCAGATTAAAAAGTGGTATGATGGATACTGTTTTGGAAAGACGGAGATTTACTGTCCGTGGGATGTGTTGTGTTATCTGAATAAACTGGCATTCGAATCAGAAAGTGAACCGGAGAATTTCTGGGAAAATACGAGTCATAATGATATTATTCGTACATTTTTGTCTTGCGAAGGCATGGATGTGACGGATTCTTTTGAGAGACTTCTTGCTGGTGAAACAATAGAAGTTGAGATTACAGATAATCTGACATATGAAAATCTGACGGATTCGGAAGAAAATCTGTGGAGCGTATTATATCTGACCGGATATCTGACCAAGGACATCAGACAGCCATTGCAGGGAAAGACGAAAGCTTTTTTGAAAATCCCGAATGCAGAAATTATGGATATTTTCAGAAAAAGTGTAGTGTGTTGGTTTGATGAGCAGATAGCAGTTCGGGACAGAAGTAGCTTGTTTATAGCTTTGTGGAATGAAGATGTCAGTAGCTTATCAGAACTGATATCAGATCTTTTGTTTGAAACGATCAGTTATCATGATTACGCAGAAAGTTTCTATCATGCATTTTTAGCGGGATTATTTACAAATGCAGGATATATAGTAGAGTCTAATTATGAAAGTGGTCTGGGTAGACCGGATCTGGTAATAAAAGATAAGAAAAAACGCCAGGCAGTTATTATAGAAATTAAGATTGCTGATAGTATGCAGAGTTTGCAGAAGTCGGCAGAAAAGGCAATGGATCAGATAGAAGATATGCGGTATGCAGATGGTATCTTTGCGCAGGGATATCAGAAGGTGATAAAATACGGAGCGGCATTTTATCGAAAAAACTGTCTGATCAGTAAAAGTGAAGTATAAAGGTGACGATGAAAAAACCAGGCTATTATTCTTCCGGGGAGTTTGCCCGTATGGCGGGTGTAACGCTTCGGACGATACGATATTATGATAAACAGAATATATTAAAACCATCTCTGGTAAGCGAGGCAGGAGCCAGGTTTTATACGGAAGAGGACTTTGCAAGGCTTCAGCAGATATTGCTTCTTAAGTACCTGGGATTCTCATTGGATGATATTCGGGAAATGACGATTGACGATGTGGATTATCATTTTCTTCTGAATTCACTGGGGATTCAGTTAAAGCTTGTGAAGGACAGGCTGGAACAGATGCAGCTGGTTGAGCAGGCAATTCAGGATACGATGGATGTGATCCAGACGGAACGGACGGTAGACTGGAGCAATATGTTGAATTTGATCCATCTAACCGGTATGGAGAAAAGTTTGAAGAACCAGTATCAGGATGCATCGAATATTTCGGCAAGAATTAATCTTCACAGCCTTTATTCGCAGAACTCGCAGGGATGGTTTCCGTGGATCTATGAGCAGTTAGATCTGAAGTCTAATATGAAAGTGCTGGAACTTGGCTGCGGTGATGGTGAACTGTGGAAAGAAAATAAGGAGAAGCTTCCAAAGCAGATAGAATTGCATCTGACAGATATTTCAGAAGGAATGCTTAGAGATGCCAGACGAGAAATCGGTGTGAGAGATAAACGGTTTTATTTTCAAACGGCGGATGCGTGTAAGATTCCGTATGAGGATGATATGTTCGATGTTGTGACGGCGAATCATGTGTTGTTTTACTGTGAAGATATCGGACGAGCCTGCAGCGAAATACGCCGGGTATTAAAACCGGGCGGTACATTTGTGTGCGGGGCGTATGGCAGCAGTCATATGAAAGAAGTAAGCCAGTTGGTGCAGAAGTTCGATGAGCATATCATATTATCGGCAGAACATCTGTATGAAAGATTTGGAAAAGAAAATGGATACGAGATCTTAGAACCATTTTTTGATAAGATTGAATGGAGACAGTACGAGGATTATCTGGTTGTGCCGGAGCCAGAACCGTTGATAGCATATGTGCTTTCCTGTCATGGTAATCAGGGCCAGTATCTGCCGAACCGGTACAGCGAATTTCGTAATTATGTGCGGAAGAAGACGAAAGATGGATTTAAGATAACCAAAGATGCAGGAGTGTTTGTGTGTGATTAAAAAATAAATCTTAATATTTTCTAAAAAGGCTTGAAGGTGACCTAAGGTCACCTTTTATAATGCAATCATAAGATGACAAAAGACCGGGATTTTTGTATCCCATGATCGAAGCATGTAATATGCAGGAGGTTCAAATGAAAGGAATTATTTTGGCAGGAGGATCTGGTACAAGACTTTATCCTCTGACGATGGTTACATCCAAACAGTTATTACCGATTTACGACAAACCGATGATCTATTATCCGATGTCTGTGCTAATGAATGCAGGTATCCGTGATATTTTAATTATTTCCACACCACAGGATACACCGAGATTCAAAGAGCTGTTGGGCGACGGACATCAGTTTGGCGTGAAGCTGTCTTATGCAGTACAGCCTAGCCCGGATGGGCTGGCACAGGCATTCATTATTGGTGAAGAGTTCATTGGTGATGATACTGTTGCAATGGTACTGGGAGATAATATTTTTGCAGGACATGGTATGAAGAAACGTCTGACGACAGCTGTGGAGAATGCAGAGTCTGGTAAGGGTGCTACTGTATTTGGATATTACGTTGATGATCCGGAGAGATTCGGTATCGTAGAGTTTGATCAGAATGGCAAAGCAGTTTCTATTGAAGAGAAGCCAGAGCATCCGAAGAGCAATTACTGTGTAACGGGTCTGTACTTCTATGATAATAAGGTTGTAGAGTATGCGAAGAACCTGAAACCAAGTGCCAGAGGAGAGTTGGAAATTACCGACCTGAACCGTATTTATCTGGAAGAAGGTAATCTGAATGTAGAACTTCTTGGTCAGGGATTCACATGGCTCGACACCGGTACGCATGAGAGTCTGGTGGACGCTACAAACTTTGTTAAGACTGTAGAGACGCACCAGCATCGTAAGATTGCGTGTCTGGAAGAGATCGGTTATCTGAATGGATGGATTTCCAAAGAAGAAGTGCTGAAGGTATATGAAGTACTGAAGAAGAATCAGTATGGTCAGTATCTGAAAGATGTATTGGATGGTAAATATCAGGAAAACCTGTACTAAACGAGTGATTGCCCAGAACCATTACTCACATGTAAAGCTGATGCGTCATGCTTGCATGAGAGGTTCTGTGAGCAAATAATAATATAACAACAGAAGGAGAATTAGTATTATGAATATTATTGTGACCGGAGGAGCCGGATTTATTGGTAGTAACTTTGTATTTCATATGTTAAATAAGTACCCGGATTACAGAATTGTATGTCTGGACTGTCTCACATATGCTGGTAATCTGTCTACACTGGAGCCAGTAATGGACAACCCGAATTTCCGCTTTGTGAAGGCAA
>OGQI01000529.1_pt1 | contig 29887 bp, 30 predicted proteins | sample 1553171 | NCBI WGS metagenome assembly OGQI01 (sample SAMEA2579988, study PRJEB22360) | human gut metagenome | biome: human gut; feature: human-associated habitat; material: faeces | place: Denmark | collected 2008/2010
TAGCGCATGTAGCACCTACGTTACCTGCACCTACTACGGTTACTTTTGACATAATTTCTAAAGTTTTTTGTTTATAAGTGTTCTTTAAAGATGACGCAAAAGTACAGCGAACTTCGTAATTAGAGAAATATTTCCGTAATAATTTTAGTTAAATACACATTTAGCCAATGATTAGTGGACGATGATTAATGATTAATGATTAATTTTGCGGACGATTAATGAATGTAGGACGAATAATCAGCCACCAACCATTAATCACTTAACCATTAATCATTATCAAAAATGGCAGTTAAGAAGAATACACTTCTCATCGTGGCAGGCAGCCTCCTTATCTTATTATTAATAGGAGTTACCATTCTGCTGATTTCCGAAAAGCAAACCAACAAGGAACTGGTGATGGAATTCAATCTGGATAAAGAAGACCTTGAAAATCAATACACAGACTTCGCCAGACAATATGACGAACTGAAGTTGACAGTCTCCAACGACTCCCTCTCCGTACTCTTAGAGCAGGAACAATTGAAGACCCAACGTTTATTGGAAGAACTCCGCACCGTGAAGAGCAGCAATGCCACCGAGATACGCCGTCTGAAGAAGGAACTGGCCTCTCTCCGCAAAGTCATGATAGGCTATATCAACCAGATTGACTCGCTGAACCGCCTGACTGCTCAACAGAAGGAAATCATAGCCGATGTCACCAAGAAGTACAACGCCGCTTCCCGGCAAATCAGCAACTTGTCCGAAGAGAAGAAGAACCTTACCAAGACCGTGACACTTGCCGCCCAACTGGACGCCACCAACATCTCTGTGCAGCCCACAAACAAACGCGGCAAGACTGCCAAGAAGGTGAAAGACATCGTGAAGTTCAAAATAAACTTCTCCATCGTGAAAAACATCACTGCAGAGACCGGCGAACGTACCCTCTACATCCGCATCACCAAACCGGACAATAACGTGCTGACCAAAAGTTCCTCGAACACCTTCCCATACGAGAACCGGGAACTGGTATATTCCATCAAGAAGTATATAGAATACAACGGAGAAGAGCAAGCCGTCACCGTATATTGGGATGTAGAAGAATACCTCTATGCAGGCACCTACCGCGTAGACATTTTTGCTGACGGTACCCTTATCGGTTCGCAATCATTCAGCTTGAATTAATACAAAAAAATCTAAATTATTTTGCAATATCATTGAAAGCCTATACATTTGCATCGTTGTTTATGCAATTATTGTTGCTGTATAAACAACAGATTCATCACCTTAATTAATGTATAGCCCAATGAAAAAGTTCTTCTGTTTCATCTGTTTGGCATACCTATCCTTCCCCATGAAGGCCCAGGAAGCATTAAGCTTGGATAGTTGCCGTGCATTGGCAATCTCCAACAACAAAGAACTGCTGATAAGCCAGGAAAAAATCAACGCTGCCCACTATCAAAGGAAAGCGGCATTTACTAATTACCTTCCCAACATTTCGGCCAGCGGCGGATATATGCGCAGTCAAAAAGAGTTGTCCATCCTCAGCGACGCTCAGAAAGGAGCCTTGTCCGGATTGGGTACAAGTCTCAGCGGACCGTTACAGCAGGCTGCCCAAGTCATCGCACAGCTTCATCCAGAACTGGCAGGCCAATTGCCGGCTTTAGGACAAAGCCTGGTAGGTGCCCTCGACGGTGCAGGCCAATCCTTGGTTGACGCCTTTCGTACAGACACCCGCAATATGTATGCGGGCGCACTGACCTTGACCCAACCCCTATATATGGGCGGCAAGATACGTGCCTACAACAAAATTACCAAATACGCCGAAGAGCTGGCCCGCCAGCAGCACAACACCGGTATGCAGGAAGTAATCCTGAGTACAGACCAGGCATATTGGCAGGTAGTGTCCCTTGCCCATAAAAAGAAGCTGGCAGAAGGTTATCTGAAACTACTGCAGAAGCTCGACAGCGACGTTGACAAAATGATTGCCGAAGGCGTTGCCACCAAAGCAGACGGACTCTCCATCAAAGTAAAAGTGAATGAGGCCGAAATGACCCTGACCAAAGTAACCGATGGCCTGAGCCTTGCCCGGATGCTGCTGTGCCAATTGTGTGGTCTCGACCTTTCCACTCCCGTCATGCTCACAGACGAACAGAAGGAAGACCTGGCTCCCACTACTCCGGAAAACGGTGCCATCGACATCAACAATGTTTATGCTACCCGTCCCGAAGTGCGTAGCCTGGAACTTGCCACGCAGATTTATAAGCAGAAAGTAAATGTCACCCGTTCGGAATATCTTCCTTCCATAGCACTAATGGGCAGCTATATGGCAACCAACCCTTCCGTCTTCAACAGTTTCGAGAAAAAGTTCAAGGGGATGTGGAATGTGGGTGTCATGGTGTCGGTACCCATCTGGCACTGGGGCGAAGGCATCTATAAAGTAAAAGCAGCCAAATCGGAAGCACGCATCGCCCAATACCAGTTGGATGACGCCAAAGAAAAGATAGAGCTGCAGGTCAACCAGTCGGCTTTCCAAGTGAACGAAGCTGCCAAGAAACTGACCATGGCCGAAAAGAACCTGGAAAAAGCCAACGAGAACCTGAGATACGCCACACTTGGCTTTGAGGAAGGCGTTATACCTGCCAGCAATGTGCTCGAAGCGCACACCGCATGGCTTTCTGCCCAATCGGAAAAGATAGACGCACAGATTGACGTAAAACTGACGGAAATCTATCTGAGAAAGGCAACGGGGGAATTGACAATTGATAATTGATAGTTTCTTCAATCGTAAATAGTAAACAGTCAAATAGTAAATAATATGTTGGATACAAAATCACAAAACAGTAACATGTTGTTGGCATTCCTCACGCTGACGGGAGTGATTGCCATCGTTGCCCTTGTAGGTTTCTTCATGTTGCGTAAAGGGCCGGAAATTGTGCAAGGACAAGCAGAAGTAACGGAGTATCGAGTATCGAGCAAAGTGCCGGGACGTATTCTGGAATTTCGTGTAAAAGAGGGACAAAGCGTACAAGCCGGAGACACCCTTGCCATTTTGGAGGCTCCGGACGTGCAGGCCAAACTGGAACAAGCACGCGCCGCCGAATCGGCAGCCCAAGCCCAGAACGAAAAAGCTCTGAAAGGCGCCCGTCGGGAACAGATACAAGCTGCCTATGAAATGTGGCAAAAGGCACTGGCCGGACTGGAGATTGCCGAAAAATCCTACACGCGTGTGAAGAACCTGCACGACCAAGGCGTGATGTCTACACAAAAGCTTGACGAAGTTACCGCCCAACGCAATGCAGCCCGGGCTACAGAGAAAGCCGCCAAAGCCCAGTATGATATGGCCAAGAACGGTGCGGAACGCGAAGACAAAGCCGCTGCCGCTGCCTTGGTGGAACGTGCCAAAGGAGCTGTGGCCGAAGTTGAATCGTACATCAAGGAAACTTACCTGATTGCACAGACTGCCGGTGAGGTATCCGAGATATTCCCAAAAGTAGGCGAGCTCGTGGGCACGGGTGCTCCCATTATGAACATCGCCATTCTGGACGATATGTGGGTAACCTTCAATGTACGCGAGGACTTGCTGCAAGGGTTGGGTATGAATACCGAATTCGAGGCGTTCATCCCTGCACTCGATAAGAATATCCGCCTGAAAGTGTACTATATGAAAGACCTCGGCACATATGCCGCCTGGAAAGCGACCAAGACTACCGGCCAGTTCGACCTGAAAACATTCGAAGTAAAAGCCGCTCCGCAAGAGAAGGTGGAAGGACTGCGTCCGGGAATGAGTGTTGTATTGAAGAAGTAAAGGAGTTATGAGTTATTGGAGAGGATGATGGAAAGAAATAAGAAACATACGGCTTTGTGGAATGTAGCAAGACGCGAATGCCGCCGTCTTGTTTCCCGCCCGCTCTATCTGTTCTGTATGGTGATAGCACCGTTGTTCTGCTACATATTCTTCACCACGCTGATGGACTCCGGGCTTCCTACGGACATGCCCGTAGGTGTGGTAGACCAGGACATGAGTGCCACTTCACGCCAGCTGATACGTAACTTGGACGCTTTTGAGCAGACAGCCGTCGTGGCTCGCTATCCCAATATCAACGAAGCCCGCACCGCCATGCAGCGCGGAGAGATTTACGGCTTCTTCTATATACCCGAAGGCACCTCCGCCAAGGCGCAGGCGCAACGGCAGCCCAAACTCTCGTTCTACACCAACAACACACTACTCATTGCCGGCTCACTGCTCTTCAAAGATATGAAGATGATGAGCGAACTGGCATCGGGAGCCGCCGCCCGCACCGCCCTCTATGCCAAAGGCGCTACCGAGGAGCAAGCGATGGCCTTCCTCCAGCCCATCGTCATAGATACGCATCCACTCAATAACCCGTGGCTGAACTACTCCGTATATCTGTGCAACACCTTTGCACCGGGTGTATTGATGCTGCTTATCTTCATGGTGACCGTCTATTCCATCGGAGTTGAGATAAAAGACCGCACGGCCCGCGAATGGCTGCGCATGGGCAACAACTCCATCTGGATTTCCCTTGCCGGCAAACTGCTGCCGCATACCGCCATCTTCTTCCTGATGGGAATATTATATAATGTATACCTCTACGGTTTCCTCCATTTTCCCTGCAACAGCGGCATCCTGCCGATGCTGCTTGCCACCCTTTGCCTGGTGCTGGCATCGCAAGGCATGGGAATATTGATGATAGGAACCCTGCCTACCCTGCGTCTGGGACTCAGTTTCGCTTCCCTATGGGGCGTACTCTCTTTCTCCATGTGCGGATTGTCATTCCCTGCCATGGGCATGCACCCCGTATTGCAGGCATTGGCAAATCTGTTCCCCCTGCGCCACTATTTCCTGATTTATGTGGACCAGGCACTGAATGGATACCCCATGATTTACTCGTGGGTCAACTACGTAGCGCTGCTTATTTTCATGATGCTCCCGTTCCTTATAGCCCATAGGCTGAAAGGAGCGTTGGTTTACTATAAATACATGCCCTAATGAAAGACCTGACGTTCAGACAGAAAGTGATACAAGGCATTCATGACTTGTTCTATATATGGAAACGGGAATTCGGCACCACCTTCCGCGACCAGGGCGTGCTCATCTTCTTCGTGCTCGTTCCGTTGGTCTATCCGTTGATATACGCTTTCATCTATACCAACGAAACTATCCACGAAGTGCCCACTGTCGTGGTGGATGACTCACGCTCCTCGTTGAGCCGCGAATACCTGCGGAAAGTGGACTCCAGTCCCGAAGTGAGCCTCGTGAGCTACTGCGCTGATATGGAAGAAGCCAAACTGATGTTGAAGGACCGCAGGGCATACGGTATTATCTACATCCCCTCCACCTTCAGCGACGACATTGTACGCGGTAAGCAGACGCAGGTCAGCATCTTCTGCGACATGAGCGGACTGCTGTATTACAAAGCCTTGCTGACTGCCAACACCAACGTGTCGCTCGCCATGAACGCAGACATCAAAGTGGAGCGAAGCGCCAATACCACCGACCGCCAGGACGAAATTACCGCCTACCCGATAGAGTATGAGGATGTCGCCCTCTATAATCCGACCAACGGATTTGCCGCTTTCCTGATTCCGGCAGTATTGGTATTGATTATCCAGCAAACGCTGCTACTCGGCATCGGCTTGTCTGCCGGGACGGCACGCGAGCAGAACCGCTTCCGCGACCTGGTGCCTATCAACCGCCACTACAACGGCACACTACGCATTGTGATGGGAAAAGGGCTGAGCTACTTCATGGTATATTCACTGGTATCGGTATATATACTGTGTGTGGTTCCATGGCTTTTCAGCCTCAACCAAATAGCGATACCCGGTGTCCTGACTCTGTTCACCCTGCCCTACCTGGCCGCTTGTATTTTCTTTGCCATGACAGCATCCATTGCCATCCGCAACCGCGAAACGTGCATGCTGCTGTTCGTGTTCACCTCCGTGCCGCTGCTGTTCCTCTCCGGCATTTCATGGCCGGGAGCTGCTATGCCCGCTTTCTGGAAGTACTTCTCGTACATCTTCCCTTCTACCTTCGGCATCAACGGCTACGTACGCATCAACAGCATGGGAGCCACACTCAATGAAGTCTCTTTCGAGTACCAAGCACTATGGATACAAACGGGCTTCTACTTCATCACCACGTGCCTGGTATATCGCTGGCAGATATTGCAGAGCAGGAAACATGTGATTGAAGAGTATAAGAAGCATAAGAGTATAGAAGCGTAACACATTGTTCCAAGCCTACGAAACAAAGTGTTCACATGCGTTTGAACACTTTGTTTCAGCGTATCAGAACAATTTGTTCCAATATATAAAAACAGTTTGTTCGCCATATTGAAACAGTCTGTTCCCTTATAGGAAACAGACTGTTTTGTTAAAGGAAACAAATAGTTGCCCTACAGCATCGGCAAGGCAGCAAACAGACAAACGGTTGTAATACCTAATTACGGTCGCATGTGTTTCTCCAATATCGGGTAAAGTATCTCAGCATACCTCATAAAGCCCAAATCGGTAAAATGAATGCCGTCTACTGTAGCCTCCCCGTCGTGGCCGATGATGTCACGGGAAGCAAGGAAATAGATGTTTTTCTCTCCACGTTGCTTCAAAGAACGGAAAAAGGCATTCAATGTCTCATTCTTGTCCTTTACCTCCTTGGCAATCCTGGTGTCAAAAGGAGAGTGGGTAAAGAGAGGGTCTTCCACGAAAAGGACAGGCGTATCGGGATGCTTGCTGCGGATAGTGGTATAGAATTTATCGGCACGCTCTCTCATTTGCTCCACGGTAGCATTGGGCACAAAGTCGAGGACAAACATAGAAGCGTCCACACCGGCTATGACATCGGCAATCTCCAGGTCGAGCAAGGCATTGCCGCTAAATCCCAGATTGATGCACTCACGATTGAGCCAACGTTCCAGAATATTGGTATGCGCCATGCCGGGACGGGAAGCGCAGCCTCCCTGCAAGATGCTGGTACCATAGAATACCACCGGCTTCTCACGTTTCGGCAAGTCTACTGCCGGCAGGGTAATGGCGGATAAAGAATCCACGCCGATGGAAAGCGAGGTAACCCCGTCATATAAAGAAAGGTACAAAAGGTATTCGCGCTCCTCGGGCAACATATTGCTTACGATAGTCGCCTTATTGATTTTGCCCTGCGGACGTCCGCTACCGGCAAATATCCACTTGCCGTCTTGCAAGCAGTAGAGGTCGAGGCCTTTAATGCCGGTCGGTGTCATGTGGTTCATACTCATATTGTTCCTTACTTCCCATTTGGCGGAAATGCTTGTAGAGTTGGAACGGAAGCGCACGGCGAGTCCGGCACTGTTGCGGCCTAAGTCCCACAACGGCTTGCGGGAGATGTTCTGCAGAGAGTCCGGCAGACGCTCATAGCGGGTAAGGGTAGATTCTGTTGCTTTGCCCAGAAGGGGGAAGGCGGAAGCATCATGATAGATAGTCTGGGCATTGGCAACAGCGGCCAACAACAAGCCCATCAAAAGAATTCTGGTTCTCATATGACAAGATATTAAGTGTTAAGTATTACCGGCAAAGATACAAGGTTTCTTTGAAAAACGAAGAAATGGAAGTATTTTACATCAATTAACTCCCACATGCTTGTTTCTTTACGAAACATTCGTATTTTCGCAGAAAACAATTCATATGAGACACATCCATTTCCTCTTAGCAGGCTTCCTACTGTGCATCTGCTGTACCCTGCAAGCCAAAAACCGTGTGATTGACCAACCACCGTTTATCGTAAGAAACACGACTTCCATCGAAGTGAGTAAAGTAGTCATCAGTGACACGGCAACCGTGCTCCACATCTATGCCAAGTATCGTCCCAAGTACTGGATACAGATTGCACCCGACAGCTACCTGACAGACAATAACGGAGAAACCTACCAACTGCGTTCCGGTATAGGCATCATACCAGGTAAAGAATTTTGGATGCCCGAATCGGGCGAAGCGGAATTCCAGTTGGTCTTTCCTCCCCTATCCGACAATGCTACCTCCTTCGACTTCACCGAAGGCGAAAAGGTGGAAAACGGATTCAGCATCTGGGGAATACAACTGAAAAGCAAGAAACTGCCGGAACTGGCACTTCCCCAGAACGCCGTAGTACACAAAGCCGACCCTAATGCCGAACTTCCCGAACCGGTCATCCAATACGGAAAAGCCATGCTGAAAGGAAAACTCCTGGATTCACGCCCCAATATGGGAATGCCAATCAGTATTGCCGTGTGGGAGAATATCAAAGGAGACATCACGGACATACCACTCGACATCCAGCCTGACGGCAGTTTCACCAAAGAAGTAACATTGCCCGGCACTACCCCATGTACCATATATTTGGGTAGAGAGCATATGCTCCAGTTCTTCATGGAACCCGGCAAGACAACAGAAATATACGTCAATCTACGCGAAGCTTCCCGGCGCAAGTCTAAATTCCACAGCGAAGGGAAACCCTATGGAGAAATGGTATATATCAACGGACCGCTGGAAACCGTGGCACAAGAGTTGAACGGAAACCACCTCAGCATCGACATGCAAGACAAGCTCTATCAAAACATAGCTGCACTGGCTGGCAAGGATATTGATGCAGCCAAAGCATACGTACTTCAAATATCCGACGAAACACAAGAAGCAATAGACAAGTTGCCTTATAGTGCTTCTACCCGACAACTTTTGACTATCAATAACAAACTGATTACAAATGCCATGCTGTCTTCCGTTGCCAGCATCTTGACATCGGCTGCCCTACACGCCAATCTCATCAAACGGGAGGAAGCAAACAACTACTATCAGGAACTTGCCCGGAAAGTACCCGCCAACTACGTGTCCGACGAAGATATGAGTATATTGAATGTGCCGCAGGCAGTCTTGTCCAACCAGTATGTACAAATGGCTTCAAGGAATGTCGAACGGAGTGGAGAATTGGGCAAAGCCTGGGGAACCGACAAAGGTATCTTCTTCGATATAGCCCGTAATGTCACCCTCTACCGGGGTATCAAGAACTTCACCCCGCTCACCGACGAGCAAAAGGCCACCGTTGCCGCCATGCCCGCCGCATACCGTGAAATGCTGACTGCCGCCAATGACGAACTGCTGGCACAACTCGAAGCCAACAAGAAAAAGACGGGCTACACCATCAACCAAGTGGACGCCAACGTCAGCAACGAAGATTTGTTCACTTCTATCATCAGCAAATTCAAAGGAAAAGTATTGTTAGTAGATTTCTGGGCCACTTGGTGCGGTCCATGCCGTATGGCAAACAAGACGATGGCCCCCATGAAGGAGGAACTGAAAGACAAGGATATCCTATATCTGTACATCACCGGCGAAACCTCCCCCTTGAAGACCTGGGAGAATATGATTCCCGACATCCACGGCGAACATTTCCGTCTGACAGATGCCCAATGGAAATACCTATCGGATGCATTCAAGATAGAAGGGGTACCGACTTATCTGATTGTAGACCGCGAAGGAAACACCACGTTCAGACAAACCGGCTTTCCGGGAGTGGAGAAGATGAAGGAAGAGTTGCTGAAAGTGACTAAATGACAAACTGATAAAAAAAAACAGCAGGCTTATCACCTGCTGTTTTTTGTTTTATCAGTATACCGCTATTACTTTTCAGCCCATTCCTTGGCTCCCTGCTCTTTCAGTTTAGCAGTAAATGCCTTTGCCTTCTCCATAGCAGCCGCTTCCTCTTCCGGAGTTGCATATGCATGCTTGTAGCCCTTCACCACATTCCATTCACCACGGGTGAAATCGGGGAATGCCACAGCCGCACAACCGTTGTCCATAGAAAGTTCTCCCAATTCTGCAAGGCAGCACCACTCAGCAAGGTCGTATACATCCATATCCAAAGGAAGACCGTTTTGCAGGCAATATACCAGACGGCTGTCCATCACGAAGTCCATGCCACCATGACCTCCTACTTCCTTCGCCATCTCACCGTACTTCTTTAAAATGGGATGCTGGTATTTCTCCACGAGTGCCTCCATCTCCGTCTCCGGCAGGAAACCGTGTGAATTCAAATCATCCACTTTGGGCTGAACGCCCGATGCACTCAGCTGGTCAGCGTCAAGCGCATACCCTTCTACCGGATATTTGTTGGCGAATCCCTTGGTGCCCGTAAGCTGATACAGACGGTTATAGGGTTGTGGCGTCATCACATTGTGCTGAATCTCAATCACCTTTCCATTGGCTGTACGAATCATGGTCGTGGTATGGTCACCGTTACGGAACTCCTTGCACTCCTCACCGGTTCTTTTCTCTACCAGCTCCTTGCCTACCACAGACTTGGTATCCATGGCTACCAGCGTTTCCATACGGTCACCACGGTGAATATCCAGTGCTTGCGCCACCGGACCAAGGCCGTGGGTGGCATACACGTCACCGCGATGCTTCATGTTGTAGTCCAAACGCCAGCCCAACTTGTCATTTTCTCCATTCTTCCAGTAATGGTCCCAAAACGGGCTCAAATTATGTATATAAGCACCTTGTGCACGGATAACCTCACCGAATACGCCATGCTGCGCCATGTTCAGCGTATTCATCTCGAACCAGTCATAACAGCAGTTCTCCAAAATGAAGCAATGCTTGCGGGTAGACTCACTCAGGTTAATCAAATCCCAGCATTCCTGCAGGTTCATGGCCGAAGGTACTTCTATCGCTACATTCTTTCCGTTCTCCAGCGCACACTTGGCAACGGGGAAGTGATGCAGCCAGTCCGCAGCAATATAAACCAAGTCTATGTCATCACGTTTGCAGAGTTCCTCGTATCCCTTATCACCGGAATAGACGGCGGCTTTGGGCATGGATGCCTTCTTCAAGAGCTCCTGACATTTATCTGCACGGGCCTCTTCATAATCACAAAGAGCCACTACCTGCGTACCCGGAATATAAGTGAAACGTTCCACTGCTCCGGGACCACGCATACCCAAACCAACAAAACCCACACGGACTGCCTCCAGCTTCGGAGTAGTCAGTCCCAATACACTCTTTTGTCCTGCCGGACGCTCGGGAGTCTTGACAACAATGGTACCATTCTGCCATTCCCATTGAGTTCCCTTCTCTGTGGTTTGCACAGTAGAAGTCTGGCTTGTGCATGCACCCAATACGAAGCACATTCCCAGCAACAACGATTTAACTGTTCCCATATTTCTACTTTATTTGAGGTAAAAGAATTAATTGCAACAAAGATAGATAATCTTAACCAAAAGAAGATTATCAACAGCCATGTTCTTTTCAATCAGACAAAAGAATATACATACAGTAAACGCATTTAGATTAATTAACTCACTGTTTGATGCCACTTTACGAAATATTCGTAGATTTGCATTGAATTCATTTAAATACTTTATCCATGGAAAAGTTAACGATACAAGAAGAAGAAGCAATGTTGTACATTTGGGAACTGGGCAGTTGCTTCGTAAAAGACATTGTTGCCAAATACCCCAAACCGGCGCCTCCCTACACAACAGTAGCATCTATTGTGAAAAACCTGGAGCGCAAGCAGTATATCCGTGCCGCACGTGTAGGCAACACCTACCAGTATACTCCGCTTATACGCGAAAGCGAATACAAACGTACCTTTATGAGCGGTTTTGTGCGCAACTACTTTGAAAATTCTTATAAGGAAATGGTTTCGTTCTTCGCCAAAGACCAAAAGATTTCGGCCAATGACCTGAAAGACATTATAGATATGATAGAGAAAGGAAAGGAGTAAACATGTTAGCCTATTTTCTGAAAGTGAATGTAGCGATAGTACTGTTTTATGCATTCTATCGGCTGTTCTTCTACAAAGACACGTTTTTCGGCTGGCGCAGAACCGCACTGCTCTGTTTCTTTGCCGTTTCCGCCGCCGTACCTTTGCTGAACATACAAACATGGATTACGGAGCAGGAACCGATGGTAGCCATGGCAGACCTCTATGCCAGCGTTGTACTGCCGGAACTCACAGTAGGCACCGAAGCGGCTCCGACCGACTGGAAAAGCATCCTTTCAGAATATGCCAATATCGCCTATTGGGGAATAGCGGCATTGCTGATGATACGCCTCGTCGTGCAACTGGCAGGCATCATCCGCCTGGCATGCCGATGCCGCAAGATACAAATAGGCAACACAAGTATACATCTGCTTCCCAAGGCAGACGGGCCTTTCTCTTTTTTCCACTGGATTTTTATCCATCCGTCCTCGCATACGGAAGAGGAGTTCAACGAAATATTGACCCATGAGCAGACACACGCCCGGCAATGGCACTCCATTGATGTCATCATCAGTGAACTGGTGTGCATTTTCTGCTGGTGCAATCCCTTTGCCTGGCTCATGAAACGGGAAATCCGTACCAATCTGGAATATATGGCCGACGCCCGAGTATTGGAAAACGGCTATGACTCCAAAACCTATCAGTACCATTTGTTAGGATTGTCACATCAAAAGGCTGCAGCAACTATCTATAACAGTTTCAATGTTTTACCTCTAAAAAAACGCATCAAGATGATGAACAAAAAGAGAACAAAAGAAATAGGAAGAACCAAATATTTGATGTTCCTTCCTTTAGCGGCCTTACTTATGATTGTCAGCAATATCGAAACCGTGGCACGGACTTCCGAGATATGGATGCCCACCCTAACGGCAATAGAAGAGCTGCCCCTCAGTATTATAAATCCTGAACAGAAAGGCGAAACGACCTTCCACGTCACTATAGTAGACAAGCAAGGGAAAGTTGTGCCGAACGTAAAAATCCAAACCACGCTGGCGGGAAAACAACTGAACTTCAAGACCGGAGGAGATGGAAAGACCGACATCACCTTAGACATGAACGGACTGAAACATGCCACGATGTATGCCACCTCCCAAACCGGGAACAACTTCATTTTTGTTCTCTCTCAAGGAGAAACCACACGCACCATCAACATGGATGAGCATCAGTACACCCCACCTACACTCGCCCCCGATGCGAATGGTATTTTCGAGGTAGTAGAACACATGCCCGAATTCCCCGACGGAGGAATGTCAGCACTGATGGAATATTTGAAAAAGAACATCAAGTATCCGGAAGCAGCCATGAAGAAAGGTACACAAGGGCGGGTAACCGTACAATTCGTGGTGGAAAAAGACGGTAGCATCGCCAATGCGAAAGTGCTTCGTGGTGTTGACCCTGAGTTGGACAAAGAAGCCGTGCGCGTAGTCAGTGTCATGCCCAAATGGAAACCCGGTACACAAAAAGGAGAAGCCGTACGAGTAAAATATACAGTTCCCGTGATGTTCCGTCTGACAGAAGACAATACACAAGTTAAGTATGCTCCCATTGAAAACAAGATAGATGAAATGGTAGTAGTGGGTTACGCTCCCGAAGAGACAACCTACCCGGAGGAAGTAACCGTTTTCGAAGTCGTAGAAAAAATGCCGGAATATCCCGGCGGTATGTCTGCAATGATGGCATTCATCAGTAAAAACATCAAATATCCGGTAGCTGCACAAAAAGCTAAGATTCAGGGAAGAGTGGTCATACAGTTTATAGTGGATAAAGAAGGGAACATCATATGCCCCAGAGTAATCCGTGGTGCCGACCCACTGCTGGACGCTGAAGCAATCCGTCTGACTACCATCATGCCCAAGTGGAAGCCCGGCATGCAAAGAGGACAAGCTGTAAACGTAAAATATACAGTCCCCATCATGTTCCGTCTGCAAGAACCGGAGAAAAACCCTGCTGTCCAGAATGCCACTGTTACTCCAACTAAATAAACTAATTTTCTCTCTAAACAAGTTTAAATGAAAAAGGAGCAGTTACCCGGCGACGGGCAATTGCTCCTTTTTCATAAGGAAAATATCCATGTTTATTTATGCACTTCCACAATCCGTGTCGGCGCCATTTCCATATTTCTGCGGTCTACCTGACGGACTACGGCAGCAGCCAGTTGCAGGAACGCACGCCCGGTCACTGTATTCTCATCCAAAGCAACCGGAGTGCCCTTATCACCACTCTCACAGATGCTCTGTACAATAGGTATCTGCCCCAGCAACGGTACATTCATCTCTTCCGCCAACCTCTTGGCTCCTTCTTTACCGAAAATATAGTATTTATTCTCCGGCAGTTCGGCAGGTGTAAACCAAGCCATATTCTCTACCAAACCGAGGATAGGCACATTCACTTTGTCATTGGTGAACATATTGATGCCTTTGCGTGCATCTGCCAGTGCCACAGCCTGCGGTGTGCTGACAACGATAGCCCCCGTCAGCGCCAAGGTCTGCACCACGGTCAAGTGAATGTCACTCGTTCCGGGAGGAAGGTCAATAAGGAAATAATCCAGTTCTCCCCAGTCGGCATCACCAATCAGTTGCTTTAAAGCATTGCTTGCCATGCCTCCGCGCCACAAGGTGGCCTGATCGGGGTCGACAAAGAAACCGATGGAAAGCAGCTTGATGCCATACTTCTCTATCGGAACAATTAAATCACGTCCACCAATGTTCTCCGCCACAGGACGGGCATCTTCCACTTGGAACATCTTAGGAACAGAAGGCCCGAAAATATCTGCATCCAGCAACCCTACCTTGTAACCCAACTTTGCCAAAGATACAGCAAGGTTGGCAGCAACCGTAGACTTGCCCACACCACCTTTTCCGGAAGACACTCCGATAACATTCTTCACTTGAGGCAAAAGTTTGCCTACTTCCGGTCGCGCCGCCTGGCGGCTCTCTGTGGTAATCACAACCTCCACTTCGGGAGAGACATATGTGTGTATAGCTGTCTCGGCAGCTTTCACCATCGACTTCATGAAAGGATCGGTCGGTTTCTCAAACGTCAGCGAGAAGCTGACCTTCATCCCGTCAATTCGCATATTATCGGCTACCATCTCTGCCTCGACAAGGTTCTTTCCGGTGCCGGGATAACGCACTGTTGCCAATGCATCAAGGATTAATTTTGGATATAATGCCATTGCATTTACTATTTGACAATTTACTATTTACTATTTTTATGCGAATCAGTGGCTTAAACTACTACTGATTCGCATCACTTGCTGGTTTGCAGTCCGCTACGCTTGCTACGGTTATAACTGCGGTACTCATCCAGTTCTATCTCCACATCCGGCTCCTGCAACTCGCCTGCTTGCGGAAGATGGAACTTGATGTACTTGATATTCAAACCACGATCCAGCCATTGTTGTTCATAATAGGTCTTGATGCTGAGTATTTCATCAGCCATGCCGGAATGGTATAAGTCTTCCGTCATCACATCCACCGGCAACCGGTTTCTTTCAATCATGTACCGGGTATAGGTAAACATGAAGTTGCTGTCCGTCTTCAGATGGACTATGCCGTCATTCTTCAGAAACTTGCGGTAGCGCTCCATGAAATAAGTGGAAGTAAGCCTTTTGGTAGCCTTCTTCATCTGCGGATCCGAGAAAGTAAGCCAGATTTCACTCACTTCATCCGAAGCAAAAAAACGGTCGATGATTTCGATATTCGTACGCAGAAAGGCCACATTCTTCATTTCCGATTGCAGCGACTCGGTAGCTCCCGTCCACATACGGGCTCCCTTTATATCCACTCCGATGAAGTTCTTGTCGGGAAACATGCGTCCCAATCCGACAGTATATTCTCCCCTACCACAGCCCAGTTCCAGGACAATAGGATGGTCGTTCTTGAAAAATTGCCCGTGCCAGTTCCCTTTCATGTCAAACGGTACATCATCTACCGCAGAATACGGATATTCGAAAACATGCGGATAACTCGCCATATCAGCAAACTTCTCTAACTTGTTTTTTCCCATAATTACTTGGTCCTATATATATATATGCTATGCCCCGAAAACAGAAGTGCACACAGATGACACAGATTAGACAGATTTTCACAGATTATTTTTTTTCTCTTTATCTGTGGTCATCCGTTTAATCTGTGTCATCTGTGTGCCATCTTGGTTTCGGGAAACTTTCACGACACAAGAGAATCTCTAATTATTCAACGATAGTCACCCAGCCATGAGTATCCGGCTCATCGCCATACTGGATAGCACGCAGCTTGTTGTAGAGCTTCGTACATACCGGTCCTGGTTTTCCATCTTTGGAAATAACTTTTTGACACAGAAAAACATTCTTAACCTGTTAAGAACATGTGCAACAAACTGCTTCCTTGCAATCGGTGTTCAGATGGCAATCATCCTTGCTGGTATTGACCTGACCGGTGGTGCACTTGCAGCGTTGAGTGGTGTTATGACCGTTGCAGCTTTCCAGTGGTGGGGATTCCCGGTACAGCTTGCTGTTCTTATGGGTATTCTGATTGGTGTTGTAATCGGTTTACTGAATGGTGTAATTGTTGCTTACACAGGAATCCATCCATTCGTTGTAACACTGGCAATGCAGTCCCTCTGTCGTGGTACTGCTTATCTGGTAGCAAACGGATCTCCTGTAACAGCTTATGGTAACGATGGTTTCGCAAAAATCGGACAGGGTTCTCTTGGACCAGTTCCGCTTCCAGTTGTATATATGATCATTTTCCTGATCCTGGACTATTTCTTCCTTAATAAAACCCAGACAGGACGTCATATGTATGCAGTTGGTAGAAACGAAGTATCCGCTCGTTTCTCCGGTATTAATGTAAAGAAGATTAAAATTCTTGTATGGACAATCAGTGGTGCGCTTGCTGGCTTCTGCGGTGTAGTTCTTGCTTCCCGTCTTGCTTCCGGACAGCCATCCACAGGCGAAGGTTATGAGACAGATGCGATTGCAGCAGCAGTACTTGGTGGAACCTCTTTCTTCGGTGGTACAGGTTCTGTAGGTGGACTTCTGATCGGTGTTCTGATCATCGGACTTATTTCAAATGGATTAAACTTAATGCATGTCAACTCTTATTGGCAGTTTGTATTAAAGGGAATTATCATCATCGCAGCAGTTTATGTTGATATGGTGAAACAGAAAAAACAGAACGCAGCAAAATAATCATATAAATTTAAAAAGGAGACTAAACAAATGGACAGCAAGAAGAAAAAAGAGTTGGAGTTATGGGCTGCAAAAATTCGTAAAACAGCTTTGCAGACAATCCAGACTGCAGGTTCCGGACATATTGGAGGATCTTTCTCCATCTGTGATATTATGTCAGTACTGTATTTCGACAAAATGAATGTAGATCCGGCAAACCCGGACAAGCCAGACCGTGACAGACTTGTTCTTTCCAAAGGACACTGCTCACCGGCAATGTATGCAACATTAGCTCTCAAGGGATTTTTCCCGGTAGAACATCTTTCTACATTCCGTAAACTGGACAGTGATCTTTCCGGACATGTAGAGATTCATGTGCCAGGTGTTGATATGTCTGCGGGTTCTCTTGGACAGGGACTTTCCACGGCTCTTGGAATGGCTATGTATGCAAAAGCAAATAAGACTGGAAACCGTGTATTCTGTATCATGGGAGATGGTGAAATCCAGGAAGGCCAGGTTTGGGAAGCTGCTATGTGTGCAGGCTTCTATAAAGCTGATAATCTGATCGCATTTGTAGATAATAACAATCTTCAGCTGGATGGCTCTCTGGAAGAAGTTATGTCTCCATACCCGATCGGAGACAAATTCAAAGCATTTGGCTGGAATGTGATCGAGATCGACGGACATGATGTAGAGCAGATCGCAGACGCTGTAGAGCTTGCTTCTGTAGTAACCGGAAAACCTACTGCAATCGTAGCACATACTATTAAAGGCAAAGGCGTTTCCTTATTTGAAAATAATGTTGACTTCCACGGCGGACAGCCAAAACCGGAACAGTGGCCGGCATGTTTTGCTGAATTGGATGCTAGACTTGCGGAACTGGAGGACTGATAAAATGGGAGAGAATATTTCAACAAGAGTAGCATATGGACGTGCATTAGCTGAATTTGGTGCAGATGAGAACATCTATGTATTTGACGCAGACTTAAAGAAATGCCCCATGACACTTTATTTTTCAGAGAAATATCCGGAACGTTTTTACAACATCGGTATTGCTGAGGCAAACATGGTAGATGTTGCAGCTGGTTTTGCAACATGTGGAGCAACTGCTCTGGTACATACATTCGCTATTTTTGCAGCAGGCCGTGTTTATGACCAGGTAAGAAACAATGTCTGCTATCCAGGATTAAATGTAAAGGTAGTAGGAAGCCACGCTGGCCTTACAGTTGGTGAGGATGGTGCAACCCATCAGGCTCTTGAGGACATCAGCCTTATGCGTACAATTCCGGGAATGACTGTAATTGTTCCATGTGACGCAAATGAGACTCGTCTTGCAACAAAGGCTATGCTTGATTTCCAGGGACCATGCTATTTCCGTACAGGGCGTCCGGCAGTTGAGTGTGTAACTGATACAATTGAGAATTACTCATTCGAGATTGGCAAAGGCGTACAGCTGAAAGATGGTAAAGACGTTACAATCATTGCATGTGGCCTTATGGTTCAGGAAGCTCTGAAAGCACAGAAACTTCTGGAGGCTGAGGGAATCAGTGCAAGAGTTATTGATATGCATACAATTAAACCGATTGACCGTGATATCATTCTCAAAGCAGCAGAAGAGACCGGTGCAATTGTTACAGCAGAAGAGCACAATGTGATCGGCGGACTTGGAGCAGCTGTTGCAGAAGTTCTGGTTCAGAACAAGAGTATTCCGACTGAGTTTGTTGGAGTTCAGGATACATTTGGACATTCCGCTTCTCCGGCAGAACTGCTGAAACATTACGGATTAACCCCTGAGAATATTGCTGAGAAAGCAAAGAAAGCAATTTCCAGAAAATAATTACAGGAAAGAAACGGTTAAGCAAATGGCAGAAAGTTATGTAATTGGAGTTGACTTCGGAAGTGATTCTGTTCGTGTGCTTATTGTAAATACAGAGACTGGGGAAAATGTTGGACAGGGTGTTGCCTGTTATCCACGTTGGAAAGCTGGACTCTATCAGCATCCGGAGCACAGCATTTTCCGCCAGCATCCATTAGATTATCTGGAATCTTTGGAAAAATGCATTACGACAGCACTGGCAGAGCTTACCGAAGAGCAGAAAGATCATGTGATTGGAATTGGAGTGGACACTACTGGTTCCACTCCGGTTCCGGTAGATAAAAATGGAACTCCGCTGGCGCTGCTTGATGAGTTTGCAGAGAATGAAAACGCCATGTTTTTCCTCTGGAAGGATCACGCTGCAGCTGCTGAGGCGGACGAGATAAACAAGTTATTCAGAAACAACAGTGAGAATGACTATACCAAATACCAGGGAGATTACAGTGCGGAATGGTACTGGGCAAAAATCCTTTATGCAGTGAGACATGATGAAGCAATCCGCCAGGCAGCTTATACCTGGGAGGAGCATTGTGACTGGATGACTGGTATTCTTTGCGGGGAAACAAGACCGGAGAAAATTTACCACAGTGCGTGTGCAGCTGGTCATAAGGCTTTGTGGCACAGCGAGTGGAACGGTCTGCCGGCAGCTTCTGTTCTGGAACAGCTAGATCCGTATCTGGTACAGGTTCGCGAGCGGTATGGAAATGCACCGCAGCCGTCTACTGTGAAGGTTGGAACTCTTTGTCCGGAATGGGCTAAGAAACTGGGATTAAAAGAGAGTACTGTGATTTCAGGAAGCTCTTTTGATGCTCATGCAGGCGCTGTGGGTGCTGGTATTCAGAAGAAGACTTTTGTATGTACGATGGGAACTTCTTGTGTGGATATGTTCGTGGAGAAGCCGGAGAACCTGAAGGGAAAAGATATTCAGGCGTACTGTGGACAGGCTGAGAATTCCATTTTGCCTGGATACGTAGGCGTGGAGACCGGACAGGCGGCTTTTGGAGATATATTTGCATGGTTTAAGAGGCTGTTGGAGTGGCCGCTGGCAGAACTTGCAGCTGATGAGAATTCTGGTATTTCAGATGAACTATACAAAAAAGTCGAAGATCGGATTTTGATTATGCTGCAGAAGAAGGCGGAAGAACTTCCGGAAGAGCCATTCCCAATTGCACTGGACTGGTTTAATGGGCGCCGTTATCCAAATACAGACGATTTCCAGAGATCTGCCATTTCCGGATTATCGCTGGAAATGGATGCGCCGTATTTGTACCGCAGTCTTGTGTTTGGAGCTGTATGTGGTCTGTACCGTCTGATTGAGGGCTTCGAGAAACAGGAAATTGATATTGAAAAGGTGATCGCGGTAGGCGGAATTTCCAAGAAATCACCTTATGTTATGCAGATGTTGTCTGACTTAAGCGGACGTGAGATACACATTCTGGACAGTGACCAGACATGTGCACAGGGAGCCGCTATGTATGCCGCTGTGGGAGCTGGAATTTACGAGACATTGGAAGTGGCAGCAGAGCATATGGCAGCGAAATGTATTAAGATTTACAAACCGGATTCTGAGAAGAAAGACTGGTATAAGAAACATTACCAGGAGTATCTGAAACTGGCAGAAGCGGTTAATAAATTAAGCTGAAGATAGAAATTGCTATAAAATTTTGAAAAAACCTCAGAAAATGCAGGCTGGTATTCAGGAAAGGTGAGTACCGCCTGTATTTTTGGCTTCTTTAATAGTGCTGTCGCCGGTTGGCAAGAATAGTGTGAAAGAATAATTGTAATATTGTTTTAATGTTTAATTGGAAAATTAATCAAGAAATATCTGACGTGGAGAGCGTGAAGTTGCGTATTATATTCGAATATTGTGGAGGAATAGTTTGGAAATTAGTAATTACAAAAGAAATAAGTTGTATAAAATGGCTTATAAAGAACGTTTGACAAATTAACTTTTGTGAAAAATATATAAAAAGAATTGTAAAATAGAATATCAAATGATATACTATTGGCACAATAAAAAACAGGATGGGGATAGAACGTTACAATGAGACTGCGAAGAAACCCTGTTACAATATGTATGAAGGAGGCGATTATTTGGCTAGTATAAAAGAAGTAGCGCAGAAGGCTGGAGTTGGAGTTGGTACGGTATCGCGGGTTTTAAATTCTACAGGGTATGTATCGGATGAAACGCGAAATAAAGTAGAGACTGCGATGAAAGAACTAAACTATATTCCAAATGAACTTGCAAGAAATCTGTTAAGCAAGAAAAGTGGAATTGTTGCAATTATCATTCCAAAAATATCACATCCGTTTTTTGCAGAGGTAGTTTTATATGCAGAAGCAGAACTGATGAAAAAGGGATATAAAACAATGATCTGTAGTACCTACAGTGAGCAGAACTACGAAAAAGAATATATTAATATGTTGAACAGACATATTGTGCTTGTTTTCACTTTTCAAATATTGAACATATAATCAATAAAATATTTACTAACCCTTCATTCGGCGTGCTAAGTGCCGTCCATATATTATTAAAAATCTCCATATTTGTTCACCGCCTCCAATAAATCTTTTTTATACTTTGGTCCAATATCACAATAAAAATCATTATCAAAGAAAATTTTATTTTCCACAGGTTCAATATTACTAATGTTATCAATATTAGCAATAAAAGACTTATGACATCTAACAAAATTTTCAGGTAATGAATCTTGAATTTTATTAAAAGAACTATAAATTTCATAATCTTTATTTGTAGTATGAAAAATAAGTTTCATACCATCTCTTTTAATAAATTTAATTTCAGATTGATCAACAATAGTATTTTTATTATCTATTTTTAAATATTTTTTAGGTTTACTATAAATATCATCATATAATCTCATTATAGTTTCTTCTAATCTTTCATAAGTAATTGGTTTTGCCAAGTAGTCAAAAGTTTTAAATTTATAAGCAACCATTGCATATTCTAAATGTGCAGTAGTAAAAATAATATAAATATTTTTATTTTTTTGTCTTACTGCCTCGGCAATCTCTAGACCAGTTTTACTTGATCTTAAATTTATATCTAAAAACAATACATCAGTTTTATTACAATAAATATAATCTAAAACTTTGTCAACATTATTAGAAGCCAAAGCAACTTTAGCATCTAATTCATTTTTAGTAAATATAGATTCTAGCATTTTAGACATTTTATCTAAAATGTTTAAGTTGTCATCACAAATTGCAAAATTTAACATAAATTAATCCTTTCTTTAATACATAAATGCATTAACATAAACTATTTCCTAATTTTTCCAGCCACTATAATAATATAATTCAAAATAAGAGCAATGTCAAGCAAAATTTTGACAAAATTTTACAATAAATAGTACTATAAGTATTACTTCGACAAAGAAAAAGAAGAGTAGGTATCACTTAGGGCTATCTATAATATAAAAAAATGAAAGTTCCAATAAATGTAAAAAAAATTTAAAATTAATTAAATTTCTTTTTATAATTCCATCTCATTTTTATTATTTTTTTCATTTGATTTAAAATTTTCATTATGATATACACAATGATTTAATAAACTGTTAAATAAAGTGTTAATAAATAGTGTTTTATTTTTTATATTTTGTGCATCTGGAATATTATCTAAATACTCTGTTATGCATGAATCAAAAGATTTTTTGAAACATATTTCAAAATCAGAGCTGTAAAAAAGCTTTTTTTTCAAAGGATCTTTTTTCAGGTTAGCTTCTTTTTTTAGTTTTTCAACTTCTGATAAAAGCTTTTTTGTACTAATTTTTTTCATATTGTCAAAAGATGCACCAGCCATAAGAAATGGACTATATGGATTATTCATATCTACAAAACTATTTACTTCATTTAAAATATTGTCTAATTCTTCCTTAGTTATTGCATTTTCTTGAGGTATTAATGCTAAAAAGTTTCCACCACCTTGACTTAATAAATAAGTGTTATTTATAGAATTCGAAAATGGGTAGTTATTATAATCTCTTATTTTCAAAAAAGCATTTATAAGATTTTTAGAGGTTAGTTTTAATCTTTGGTCTGTGTGTTTATGACTATATGCAGTATTTGATAATTTTATACCAGAAGATGTAAAATATACTCCTTGAATAGGTTTATTTAATACAGAAATTTTATCTGCTAAATATAGTCTAAAATATGGTTCAGAAAGTAAATTAGAACTTGCATCTCTTATTAATTCATTTAATAGTGTTCTCATAGTAATAAGTAAATCTTGTAATGCCTCATCACTTAAAGAATCTATATTAACATTTTCATCTTTAACTAACTTATGAATAAGAAGTGCAACTTTAGGATTAGTTACAATTTGTTTGCTATGTTCACTTAAATTTTCATTTTCATAATTATTGCCAACATCTAAATTGGGCTCATTTATATTTTTATTTATTAAATCATTAAGTGCATTAAGCATAGCAGTTGCAGTGTTTCTTAGTTCAGAAGGCTTAAAATCAAAAGCTTCAGAAGCACGAATATTTTTTAAGAAGTTGTATGTTGCAGAATCTATTAAAGTGTTTAAGTGTTCCCAAGATGATAGTTCAGAATCTGACATTTTTTCTTTTTTTATATTAAATGGTAGAAAGTTTTCATTATTTATATTTGAATTTAATGCTCTATTTTTTTGCTTTGAAACATCTTTTTCGGCAATATTATATAACTCATGAATTAAACCTAAATTTGAACTTGCACTTGCAAGGGTAATTGTTAAGTCATATATGGAATTAGCATTTTTTTGCAACGCATTATGTATTTGTTTTATATAAAATTTGCTTTCTTTGTCATCTTTATTTGGGAGTATTATAGAAAATTCATCTCCTCCTAAACGTGAGATAATTGCATCATCAGGCAATGCAGATTTTATAATATCCATTGCGTTTGATAAAGCTTTATTTCCCATATTAAAACCATAATTTTGATTTATTGATTGTAATTTATCAAAGTCACCAAATATATAAGAATATAAATTATATGTTTCAGGACACATTTTTTCAATTATTTCTTTATAATATTCTTTAGAATTAATTTCATCAAAATCTGGGCAGCAGAATTTTCTTAACTTATTTATTGATGTTTCTAGTTTATATAATAATTCGTTTCTACTTTGCATAACTTTCCTCCACAACAACATAATACTATACTTAACATAATTTTTCAATAAAATATAGAAAATAAGTGTTACAAGATATTTAACACATATTAAAATTAATTTAACATATAAATGTATTATAAATTAAAAAAGTTGGAGGTAAAAATGAAAAATATAAAAACAAAAATAAGAATGGCTGGATTATCAGTGATAGTTATACTTATTTTTTCATTAAGTGTTGTAAATATAAATACTGTAGCAACAAATTCTGAAATGTTAAGCAATAAAAAAATTGGATGGGGAATAAAAAGAAATGATAATCATGAGCAACCAGATTTGGGAAAAACAAACCAAACTTTATTAGAGGAAAATAAAGGAATATGTCTTGGAAGCAATGAAAAGAAAAATATTTATTTAACATTTGATGAGGGGTATGAAGCAGGATATACACCTAAAATTTTAGATGTGTTAAAACAAAACAATGTAAAAGCTACTTTTTTTATAACAGCACATTACTTAAATACACAAAGCGATTTAGTTAAACAAATGATAGACGAGGGACACATTGTGGGAAACCATACTGTTAATCATAAAAGTATGCCAAGTTTAACACAAGAGCAAATAAATAGTGAAGTTATGGATTTGCATAAAGCAATATATTCTAAATTTGAATATGAAATGAAATATTTAAGACCACCAATGGGAGAGTATAGTCAAAAAACATTAGCAGTAACTAATTCATTGGGGTATACAACAGTAATGTGGTCTTTTGCGTATGAAGACTGGAACGAAAAATCACAACCTGATGAAGAAAAATCTAAACAAAAAATTTTAAACAATGTTCATAATGGAGAAATTATGTTATTACATGGAAACTCTAAAACAAATACAAATATATTAGATAGCATAATTAAACAAATAAAACAAATGGGCTATGAATTTAAAAGTTTGGATGAATTTGAGTAAAAGAAAGGTTTTAAAAATATGAAAAAACAAAGAAAAAAAAGAATGGATAAAATGTTAGAAATTCCAAAAGAAGTATATTCTAATATTCCAAAGCTTAGTGTAACTGGTTTTGAAGAAATGGTAATAGAAAATTATAAAGGAATATTAGAATATGAAGAATTTTTTGTAAGAATAAGTACACATATAGGAATTATAAATATAAATGGCTACAATTTAAATTTAGAAACAATGACAAATGATGACATAAAAGTTACTGGGAAAATTGAAAGTATAGAAATCGAAAGATTAGTAGAATAAAGGAGTGTAAAATGCTAATAAAAGTAATTTTAAGTTATATTTTAGGATATGTAAAAATAGCAGTAGAGGGCTATTATTTGGAAAGATTTATTAATATTTGTAATAGTAAAAAAATTACAATATGGAATTTAAAAAAAGATAAAAATGTTAAATTATATTTAAATGTTAGAATTCAAGATTTTAAAACAATAACTAAAATTGCTAAAAAAACAGGGTGTAAAGTAAAAATAAGTAAAAAGTGTGGTTTACCATTTTTTATGAATAGATACAAAAAAAGAAAAATATTTGCATTTTTTTTAGGTATAATTATAGTACTTACTATAGTTAGTTCTAACTTCATATGGAATGTAGAAATTAGAGAAGAAGATGGAAAAAATATAGAAAATTTAGAGCAGGATTTAGAAGAAAATGGACTAAAGGTTGGAGAATTAAAATCAAAAGTAGACACAAAAGGAATAATAAATAATATACGATTAAAAAGAGCAGACATAGCATGGATGGGAATAGAGCTAAAAGGAACAAACGCAATAGTAAAAGTAATAAAGGCAGATGAAAAGCCAGAAATTATAAATGAAGAAGATTATTGTAATATAGTTTCTAATAAAGTTGGAGTAATAACAAAAATAAATGCTCAAAATGGAACTGCAAATGTAAAAGTAGGAGACACTGTAAATGTTGGAACAACTTTAATTAATCGGGTGGATGGAAGGAAAATACACAGGAATTAGGTATGTACATGCAAAAGGAGAAATAGAGGCAAAAGTATGGTATACCAAAAAACAAAAAGTATACTTTAAACAAATAAAAAAAGAAGAAACAGGAGAACAAGAAAGTAAGTATGGAATAAAAATAAATAATTTTGAAATAAATTTTAATAAAAAGCTTTCAAAATTTAAAATTTATGATACAATAAACGCAGAAAAAAAGTTTAAAATATTTTCAGATTTTTATTTACCAATTTCAATTACAAAAACAACGTATAAAGAGCAAAAAAATGTAGAAAAGACGTATCAAGTAGAAGAGGCAAAAGAGCAAGGAATAAAAGAATTGGAAGAAAGTATAGAAAAAGAAATTGAAAATAAACAAAACATTTTAAACAAAAATGTAAATGTCTATCAAAATGATGACAGTATAGATGTTTATGTTACATATGAAGTACTTGAAAATATAGGCACTAAGGAAAAAATTGTATTTTAGGAAGGATGATGCAAATGGAAGAAAGAAGCCTTAGAATAACAGGAGCAGATAGAAATTTTTTTAATAAAATATCAACAACATTAACAAAATTATTAATACCTACAAAAATAGGAATTAATGGAATGTTAATTTCAATGAAAAGAAATAATTTATTAAAAGCATTTGAAAACTACACAAAAGAAGATAAATCAAATTATGATGAAGAAGAATTAGAAAAAAAATATGAAACAACATATACTGCTTATTTAGAATCATTAGATAAGTATGTAATGGATTCAATATATAAAAAAGTAAAAAATAATACAGCAAGTGAGTTTGAAAAAAATGCATTATCTAAATATTATGAAGTAACAAGTTTAAAAGAAAGTGAATATATGGAATACAAATATAGAAAACAAAAATATTTACTAGAATTAGACTATGAAGGAATTGTAACAGGTGGAAAAGAAAAATTAATTGAACGTTATAAAAAATTTTATATAAACAAAATGGATTCTATATATAAATCTATACTAAAAAATTATTCTATAAAACTTGCAGATTCTACAAATGTGTATGATGCGACAAAAGAATGGATATATACAAAAATATTTTACACATTAGAAGAATATATACAAAATATATTGGCATTAAAATTAAAAAATAAAACAGAAGAAAAATTTGAAGAAATAAAAGAAGATTATGAAAAATATGAAAAATACACAGTAGGTAAACTAGATACAAAAGATAATATAGAAAAAAATACAATATTATTAGGAATAAGTAGAAGACTATTTACACATAGTTTACCACTAGTTGTTGCAGAACAATGTTATGAAAAATTATTAAAAGACGCAAGATCACTAGTACAAGATACAAAAATTGCAACCAAAAGAGAAAAAGCATATAACATGTTAATAAATTTAATAGAAGATTACAATATAAAATTGCTATCTAGTAAAGTATATTGGGAAAATGCAAACAAAAGAGAAGAATATAAAAAATTCTATGAAAAATATAAAACAATTAGTAATTTAAAAGAAACAGACTTTGAAAAATACATTAAACAAAAAGAAATATTATTTATAAAAAAAGATTTAAAAAGCCTTAGCGGTGAAAAAATAGATTACTCAAAACTTGAAAAATATTATAAAAGAAAACTAGTCGATTATGGAGCAATAAGAGAAATAAAGAATTCTTATAAATCTGAAGGAAAATACATAAAAGTTGAAGGGAAGCATTGTACATGTATGAAATAACATATTTAGATATAGAAGAAAATCCAGAATATGAACAAATAATAAAAGATGTTATAAAAGAATGTTATAAAGAAGAACACTTAGAAAATTCAAAATTAACAGTTCAAATAACACTAACAAACCCAGAAAACATAAGAAAATATAACAAAGAATATAGAAAACTTGACAAAGAAACAGATGTACTTTCATTTCCTATGTTTGAAAGGGACGAGTTAGCAAAAAAAATTAAAAATCAAGATTTTAAATATGAAGATATTTTAGGAGATATGGTTATTTCTATTGAAAGAGTTAAAGAGCAAGCAATAGAATATGGACACAGTTTTAAAAGAGAATTAAGCTACATGGTAGTACATAGTTTTTATCATTTGATGGGGTATGACCATATAGAAGAAAAAGATAAATTAGAAATGAGACCCAAAGAAGAAAAAATATTAGAAATACTTGATATAAAAAGGAGTTAAGTATGAGAAAAAAGAAAAAAAGTGGGACAAGAGTTTTAATTACTTTTTTAATAATTTTAATTATTGTGTCAGGAGCATATTTGGCATGGAAAATAGTTAATGATAAAAAAGAAGCGGGAGTAGAAAGCTTTAATGAAGAAGCACAAGAACAAGGACAAGTTGTAGAAGAAAACAAGGTTAAAATTTATTCCGGAAAAGATAGGCCAATTGCAGTTATGATTGATAATCATAACTTAGCATGGCCACAAGCGGGACTAAATGATGCATATATGGTTTATGAAATAGTAGTAGAGGGTGGAGAAACAAGGTTAATGGCTTTATTTAAAGGAAAAGATATAGAAAAAATTGGACCAGTTAGAAGCTCAAGACATTATTTCTTAGACTATGCTATGGAAAATGATGCAATATATGTTCATTTTGGTTGGAGCCCACAAGCGCAAAGTGACATTTCTAAATATAAAATTAACAATATAAATGGAATATCAGAAGATGGAACAACATTTTGGAGAGTTAAAGATAAGTCAGCACCACATAATGCTGTAACAAGCACAAAAAAAATAATGGAAAGTGCTAAATCAAAAAAATATAGAACAACAAGTACAAGTGGTAGTGTATTAAATTATGTAACAGATGAAATATTATTAGAAGATGGAATAGAGGCAAATGAAGTTACAATACCACATTCACAACTTCAAACTGTAAAATATGAGTATGATAGTGAGCAAAAAGTATATGAAAGATATGCAAGAAATAAAGAACAAAAAGATTGGACAACAGGTAATATGGTAACTACAAAAAATATTATAATTACATTTTGTGATAATTATGAACTAACAGATTCAGAAAATAAAGGAAGACAAGGATTAAAAAATACAGGAACATTTGATGGCTATTATATAACAAATGGTAAAGCTATAAAGATAAAATGTATAAAAGAATCAAGAAATGAAAAAACTAAATATGAAGATTTGGAAGGAAATGAAATAAAAGTAAATGACGGAAATACTTTTGTAAACATTTGCCCTAAAAATGCTGATGTTACAATTGAATAGGAGGAAAAAATGAACGTTTATGATACAGCAAATAGATTGGCCAGTGAAATAAAATCATCAGAGGAATATGTGAATTATAAAATGGCTAAACAAGCAATTTCTTTAAAACAAGAATTAAAAAATGAAATAGAAGAGTTTGAAAAATTAAGATATCAAACTCAAATACATGTAATGCAAACTGGAAAAAATGACGAAGAAATGCTAAAAAAAATGCAACAAATGTATGCTAAATTAATAGAACAGCAAGAAGCAAAAAAATATTTTGATGCAGAAAACAAGTTTAATATATTAATTGCAGATGTAAATAAAATAATAGGAGAAAGCGTAAAAGATTTGCTACAATAAAAAAGTTTGAATTGTTAAATTTAAAAAATAAATTTAACAGGAGTGATTTTTATGGAATATTTAATCTTAGCAATAGTTATTATAGTATTGGTATTAATGTTAAAGTTTATTTTTAAATTTAACATTAAAGAAATAAAAGAAATAGGAGTTAATAAGAAACTAGATGAATTAACTAAAAAATTTCCTGAAAACACTGAAATTTGTAAATGGTATTTAAAAAAATTAAATAATACTACAACAAAAATACAAGAAAATTTAGAAAGCAAAAATTCAATGTATATTGCAATTACAGACAAAATTATAATTGCAAATATAAAATCGGTATGAGCCTCTGGTAAATATAAGTATTTTTGTTTACTATTACCATATCCACTTCCTAAAAGTCCACCACTATTTATTGCAATGTAT
>OGQI01000542.1_pt1 | contig 29456 bp, 21 predicted proteins | sample 1553171 | NCBI WGS metagenome assembly OGQI01 (sample SAMEA2579988, study PRJEB22360) | human gut metagenome | biome: human gut; feature: human-associated habitat; material: faeces | place: Denmark | collected 2008/2010
AAACTAGTTCATCCTACGTACGTCTCTACAGATACAGTAACTTATCAACCTATCAGTTCATTATGAAAGTCTTAGATTTTTGTCTTGACAACTGAACCACTATAAACTGAGCATAAAGAGGAACATTTGTTGAATCTTCCTTGTTCCAATAACGAAAAATGAAAAAACCAACATCTATTGTAAGTGTCCGTAATTCAGGGTCAGCATAGCAAGTCGATGTGATCTGAGAATTTAGCAGATTTCTAAGCTCATTGTCCTGCTGTAATTCTGCACATATCTCGTCATATAATGCCATGAAATTTCTAATATTATCTACATAAGCACCCTTCTTAAATCGATAGTCACTTTCAAGTTCCGATGAGACAGCTTTTACTTCACTGAATTTGTAGATATAATATTTGTCTGGGTAGCGCAGCCACAAATATGCCATGATTGCATTTTCATACTGATAGTGCTGCGCAGCTCCATTTCCGTAGCGTTCTAATAATTCATTTGATCTGTTTTTAAAGTTAGCAATTCTTTCACATAAATCCTTACTTTCGTCATATAGTTCCATATACATGGAACGTACCTCTTCTGGTGCGGTCTCTGCAAAACCAGTAATCATTCCTGCTGGAAAGTTATTCGCAGATGTAAGCAAATTACCAACCTGATCCAAAGATTTCTTAAGCATCTGTGCAAAATCAGGTGAATTAATATTCCAATTCTCTTGAAAGCATTGCACAGCTTCCCATTTGTATTTTTCGTTCGGCCATTGTTGATGTACAAAAACTTTTTTGTATTCTGATAGTATCTCTTTTAATCGAATTTTGTTGAACATTGTTATTTACCACCTTTGTAATGATTCTTTGAAATTCTTTATGATTTTGCAATTTTTTGAATAATTTCTTCTTAATACTGCAATTCATCTGTTATCTGATTTCGTAAGGACGCAGAATTCTTAATCTTTCTAACATCAAATTGTTTTTCAAGAAATTTGTCTACATATCTTATTGTTCGAGATAATGCTTTTTGCTCAACATGTAATTTTCTTATATTTCCTAATGATATTTCTATGATCGATATAAGTTCTTTCATATCTTCATTATCATAAACCATACAAGCACGTGTAATGATAAATGCTTGTCTAAATGAATATACCTTTTTTTTCTTTTTCTCCAACCATATTTCATTAGACATATTATTTAAAACCTGACAAATCTTCTTTAATAAGTGATTAATATCCATATCATATCGTTGATAATATGCTATTATAAATATTTCTAAATCATTTTTCTTAATATAATTTAAATTTATATTATTATGATAAAAGTCCTCTATAATACTATAAATTTTAGATATTTCTTTTTTATTCAAATGTTTATGCTCATATTTTGATTGTATGATTTTCTCTATTTGATAATTAGGTCTATACGATACCTGGTCTTCTTGTTCCCTTTTATAATATGATCCTTTTTCATATGCAACTTTAATTTTCTCCAAACCATTTTTTACAATTTGTTGTACTCGTTGTCTAGAAATCTTATAATCATTGGAAAGCTCTTCGATTGTTTTACTATGACTTTCTACTCCATAATAAAATTTTATAATTGTTTGCTGTCTTGTATTGAATGTATTTATAATTTTCATGACATCCACTTTATCACCAATCAAATCATAATTTTCTTCATATATTCCCAACCATGACTCATAATCAGACTTATCACAGTTTTCTTCATATGATTCTATCATTCTTGATGCATAAAAAAATCCTTCATATTGATATAAATGATCCATTTTTTCATATAACTCAAAAATTTTTGTTTCAAACATAAACTTTCTCATATCTGATATTTTGCACTGCTCTTCTATAATTTGATCAATATATTCTTTTTTTTGAGGTCCTTCCAAATCAAAAATTTCTTTTTTTATTAATGGATAAATTAAATAGTACCAATTTTCAAAATGTGAATTTTTAAATTTTACCAGCTGCTGATTATAATTATTTTTAATTATGTGGTTTAAAACATATCTCATAACTAACACTATATAATTTGTATTTTTTTCAGAACTATATTTATATATAGCTTCTATGAGTCCACAATATCCATCTGATATAATATCTTCAAGCTCTAAATCATATATTTTTGCAAACCTATATACAAAACATATCATCACTTTTAAAAGTTTTTTTATATCACAATTTATTGTTTTACTATTACTTTCTTGAAAAAATGACATATTTTCTATATTATCAAAAAATGTTAACATACATGGATTCTCTCTTGTTATTTCATAACATATTTTTTTGTATTCATTATTATCAAGCTCAAAATCACTTTTCCTAAATAATGATTTATTTCCCTTCATATTATTTATTTCCATGTAAATAACAATATTTTTCATATAATTTCTTATTATTGAAAAATAATTATATAAAGATAGATTATCAATATATACCTCTATGATATCCTGCATGCGTAAACATTTAAATTTACTAAAAGTTTCAACTCTATAAAGAAAAGTATCCTCAATATATTTTACACTCTCCCGAGGCAACTTTAGATTATCCCATATAGATAGTTTTCTCCATGGTAATTTGTCTATATAGTTTTCTTGACACCATGCTATTGCATGTTCTTCACCATAATATGCTGCCTTTAAATATAATTTTCCAGCAGTTTCTTTATTTTCCTCGACATATAATCCTTTTTCGTACATTTGTGCTATTAAAAATATAGATGTCTTATTTCCAAAATGTTCAGCTAAACTTAATGATTTATATGCATATTCTAAATCTTTTTCTATTTCGACGCCTGGTTCATTTGTAGACAATGTACCATAATAAAAACAGCCACCAATTGTAAATAAAAATTTTGCTGTGTTATCAATATTTTCTATGTCACAAGTTATATTAGCACCAAAATTAACTGCCTCTCTAAACTTATCTACAATATATTGTGTATCCCTATCCACGTTTTTATGCTTTATTTCTTCTGCATATAGAACCCCCAAATTATAACAAACTTCAACCATCAATTCTGCACTTATTTTACTAGTTAACTCATCATTTTTATAATCATTATAAAATCGTTCTAACCACATTGCTCCTTTTGAATAATTAACTGGTACATTTCCATATCCAGACAAATATATTTTGTAAATAAGCGAATAATCTCCTCTATACCCTAAATTAACTGCTTTTTCCATTAACTCAATTGCTGTTACATAGTCACTATCATCCATAGCTTCTATGCATTGTTGCAATACTCGTTGCGTTTCTTCTTCTTTTTTTGTTCTTCTTCACTTAAAATTCTAAAAGAGATTTTACCCCCTTCTAATGATCCTTTGCCTATCATATATATTCCCCTTTTCAGCTACTGTTTTCAACAGTTTTAGACCCTACCCGAATAATTGTTTCTAATACCGCCTTGTTAAAATTCTTTGTTAATCTTAAGTATTCTATTTATAGTATCTCTTTATTTGAATCCTCAACACCAAATTTTTTCACAAAATCCTCATAACTATTTACCCAATCAAACTTCATCTCCTTTGATACAGCTTGAAAATGTAATTCTCCACAATGAATCTTGTTTCTTTCAACTTCGGTAAGATCTGCCCATGTTTTTCCAGCTTTTGTTTCTACAATAAAATAAATGCCAATACTTGCATCTGTTAATGATTCTCTTCTGCATACAACCGCCCAATCTGGACTATAATTTCCATATGGTGTATCAATTACGAATCCACCTTTTTTTAATTTTGTAAACAATAAAATATTCTCATTATTTTCTAATCTATGAGCAAATTCCGATTCGCCTTTACTATCTAATTTATAATACTCATTCATTGCAGAACTTCTATCTGATTTTGCTTGGAATACTTTCCACTCCTGCTCAAAATCTGATTCTGAAATAGTATCTAATTCAAAAATATTACGTTCATCCAATTCATACCCATTTATTACTTCATAAGAAGTTATATGAGATGCTTTTGTATCATTAAGAATTTTAAGAATAAGCTGAGTTACTCCGTCCAAAATATCTTGGTTATTAAGTAAATTTCTCTTTTTTATTCCCTTTAAAATTTTGAAAATTGCTAATCGTGGTAACATCGTATGATACATTATAAAATTCACAATTTCAAAATCAGATTTAGGCTCAGACATTGCTTCAATTTCTAATTCTCTCTCACCATATGGCATTTCTTCCATTAGCAACATCTCTGATTCATTGAACGTCGCCATACCAGTGGTGATTTTATATGAATTGCTTTCCCTTTTAAATAATAATGCATCATTAATCTGCCATATACAATCCTCAATAAATTTATCCTTGTCAATTTTAAATTTATAAATTGATCTTTTCATAAGATTCTTGCGAAGACCTAAATAAATCTTTTTAAATTCCCCTTCTGTCACATATGCTCTAACCCTATTTTCATATGGTGCGTTGTCTCCATTCGTGATTTCAACCTTTTTTGAACCTTTTTGTGCCATTAAATCCTTAAACCTCTGTTTGATCATCTCTGCATGCTCATTTAGATCATCATTTACAAATACCATATTTTCCAAAGTTTCTGTAATTTTACTTGCAGAACCTTTTAAAATATTCTTACTATCCATTACTCCTGCTGATACTAATTCTTCTTTTAAATCATCTACTAACTGTGCTGTGATTTTTTCTTTTGGAATCCTAGCATATTTTAAAGTAGAAATGAGTATTTCGGCAGTTACTTCATCTTTAACAAAATGCATTTTATCATTAAAATCATCTTGAAGTGCAGATGCAAAATGATCATAATAATCATTTGCAATCACAGTCAATTCATTTATTCTCTTATCTACACAACGATTTCCCGTATCATCAACTGGTAATCTTAAACCTCGCCCAATCTCCTGTTTTTTTGCAATATCAGATCCACCAACTTTCAATGTGCAAAGAGTGAAAACATTGGGATTATCCCATCCTTCTCTAAGTGCCGAATGCGAAAAGATAAATGCAAGCGGTTCTTGAAACGAAATTAATTCGTCCTTCTTTTCAAGAATAAGCTCAATTCCTCTATCCACATCCTCTTGTGATTTCTTTTTTAATTTAACTTCGCTATCATCAACTGAAGAATCCCAACCATCTACATCTACTACATTATTTTTCTTATCCCTGGCAAAATATCCTTCTCTAACAGCTTGTACATTCATAAAATCTGGAAAATATTCTTTATTTTCATACAACATATGAGCGTGCGTACTTACATAATTCTGATATTCTTCATCAAATATTTTTAAATATTCTCCTCTTCCATCTGGTGCAGAATCATCTCGTACCTTATCTACAGCATCAATAAAAAATAATGTTAATGCCTTAATTTTTCTGCCTTGACGAATAATATTAAACTGCTTAGCAAAATGATTTTCTATTGCTAATCTTATTTGAATTCTTACTGCTTCATTCTTTTCTACTTCATAATTGCTATGTCCAATTTCTAACCCAAAGAAACCTTCTTTTGTTGCAATTGACAATGGCTTTAATTTATGTGGTTCTTCTGATATACGATAATCTTTGTATTGCGATAAACCGCCTGATAATTCTTCTAGTGAGGCTCCTCCTCCTACTCGAAATGATTTAAATCTTATTGTTCCACCTTGATCTTGTGAAAAAATCTCAATTTTCGCTTTTAAATCTGATGTAAAAGCCAAATATCTAACATATGGATAATCTTTTGGTATTACACCATAAACCGTTTTAACCGTAATTTTTTTTACCAAATTTTTCTGATATGCAGCATACGAATCTAGTTTATAAATTTGATTATATAATTGTTTATGTGTTGCTGAATAACGTAAAATAAATAAGGGATATAATTTCTCAATAGCAACCAATGATTTTGATTTTTTCTTTTTCGTTCCTTCAATTTTTTGTGGCTCATCAATAATTACTATTGGCTTTATGTATTTAATATCTTCCCAAAGATTCTGCCCATATTCATCTTCCTGACGAATCTTATTTGTACTTTTATTGAATGCTTGAATATTGAGAACACAAATACTTAGATCATTACTCTCAACTAATTTTGAACTGATTTGTTTTGGGTTACTACTATCATAAATAAAACTGTGTTTCCCTATATCAATATTATAAAGACGTTTAAAATGATCTGTTAACTGCTCCATTGATTTTTCTACACCTTTACGAATGGCTATTGATGGGACCACAATCATAAATTTTTTAAACCCATATTCTTTATATAATTCAAGAATCGTACGAAGATACACATACGTTTTACCAGTTCCCGTTTCCATCTCAATTGTAAAATTATTTCCATCTTCAAGCGTATTATCTGCAAATAAATTATTTGCTAATTGTACTCTTCTTAAATTTTTCAATAAACGAGTGCCTACTACAATATCACTATTTCTAACTGGATCTCCTTCACCAAATTTTCGTGTACGATTGGGTCTGTAAATCCCATCTACGTTTCTTGATAATCCTCTAAATAATTCTATTGTTGAACGAATTGCTTGCATTTGATAATCAAGATCATCTTCAAATTGAAATGTAATACGCTTAGGCATCTTCTTTTCCTCCGATTTTAAAAATTTTCTTTTGTTTAAATAAATTCAACTGTGTATGCTGGCTTATTTGTTCCAGCGTTTTTCTCAATTAATGCTTTTAATCTTCTAAATGTTTCGTCTTTTAATGAAATATCATCTTTAAAAGCAGAATCTCTAAAAATAAATTTAATTGGTAATGGATCAAGTTCTGATAATTTTGAAACTAATTCTTCTGTAATTTCTGTTTCTAAGCACACTAAATAACTACTTGCATAAAGATAGGTACGTTTTCCTAAATCTGATAATCGCACTAAGGATTCCGAAAGTGGTAAATCTCTTTGTCGAAGCATTAACTCATATACAATGTTTACATCATCTGCACCTGGTATAAAATCTATAAGCTCCGGACTATTCTCTATTTGTGTAACATCTAATTGCCCCATATCAATAAGTGAATTCCATTTAATATTTGTATCGGAAGTTTTAAATACTTTAAATCCATCATCTATATCATTTTCTGGGAATTCTTGTTTGATTTTTTCTCCAACTCTTCTTATTCGCTCTTTTGCAATTTCAGACAACTTATGTGGTAAATGTTTCTTTTCACATAAACCTATTGCATTTTTAATTGTCGTTTTATTATCATTAGAAGCTTTTTCTAGTCCCTTATCTAAATCCTCTGGCAACTGAACTAAAATAAATTTTCTTTTTCCACCATCTTCTGCATTAAGTTGCATAATCGCATCCGCTGTAGTTCCAGAACCACTAAAAAAATCAAGAATCGTTGCTTCTTTATTATCTACGACTAAGTTTATTATGTATTTAATCAATTTAGTTGGTTTTGGGGTATCGAATATATTTTCTGGCATCTCTTCTAATAATTCATATTTAGCCTGCCTATTATGTCCTGTTTTTTCAAAATCTATCCATAGTGATGATGGTGGAAGACCTTTCATATCACGCAAGTATGTCCTTCTTTTTATATTAGTTTGATCTGCATTAAAATATATCTCTCCAGTATCCATTTTTTGCTTTAATGTTTCTTTTGACCATCTCCATCCATTTTTTGGTGGTTTTATTATAGTTCCATTTGGAGCTTTTATGTCATACTTTAAATTTTCACGATAATTTGGAGAATTTAAAGGATTTCCATCAAACCATGGTCCTTTGGGATCATTATCTGGATTCTTAAAGTGTTTTTGCTTTTTCTCATCGTACTGTTTTTGTGGCATCCAATCAACTGATTTAGAATAAATCAACGTTTCATTATGATCATAAGAAAACTGTTTAGCATCATTATTACTATTATCAGATGATCTCCATATAGCATTACATACAAAACAGTCTTCACCAAAAATCTCATCACATAATTTTTTTAAATTAGCAGCCTCATGATAGTCAATAGATATAAAAATAACGCCTTGTTCAGAAAGTAAATCTTTTGCTATTACTAATCTAGGATATATCATATTCAACCATTTTGCATGATATCTATTCTGTGATTTACTATTTATAACAAGTCTCTGTCCTAATTCTCCAATAACCCCTTCCTCTAAATCACTTTCTTTTTTATTCATTTTAAAAATATCATTATAAATAAAATCTTTTCCCGTATTATACGGTGGATCTATATAAATTATTTTAATTGCTCCATAGTAATTTTGACGAAGCATCTTTAATACTTCTAAATTATCTCCTTCAATATATACATTCTCCGTCGTCTCCACATTTTTACTCTCTTCTGCATAAAAATTCAATGTTCTACCAACAACATTCTCTTGTGCTAGTTTTTTAGCATTCTTTTTACCTGCCCATGTGATTTCATATTTTTCATTTTCAACTTTTTGAAACTGCCCTAATTCTTCTTTTAAAGCATCAAAATCAACTTCTCCGTCTTTTACCACAGATGGAAAAATGCTTTCTAATTTTCTCACTTGTTCATTTACAATATTGTTAATATTCTGATCTACTTTTTTATATTCCATAGTAACCTCCAATTTCTCATTTTCAGCACTATGACCCTAACATATCCAGTAAAATCAGTTCTACAATATTATAAAAATTCTACTGTATATGTCATTTTTTTCATTCCATTATTTTTTTCTATTAATGCTTTTAATCTTCTAAATGTTTCATCTTTTAATGCTATATCATCTTGGAATGCTGAGTCTCTGAAAATGAATTTTATTGGCAAAGGATCAATCTTTGCCAACTTATCAATTAATTCTTCTGTAATCTTTGTCTCAAGGCAAACCAAGTAACTATCCGCATAAAGGTAGGTACGTGAATACCCCCCCCCGAAAATTTTCTCTACTTTTGAGGATAGTGGTACATCTTTTTGTCTTAACATTAATTCATAAACAATATCCACATCTTTTGTATTTGGCATAAAATCCACAAGATCAGGTGTATATTCAAGTTGATTAATATTTACTTGTCCTAAATCCATAAGAGAATTCCATTTAATATTAGTATCCGCAGTTCTAAATACTTTAAAACCAGTATCAATATCTACATCAGGATTCTCCAATTTAATTTTTTTAGATACTCTCTGTATTCTGTCTTCTCCTATTTCGTTAATTGTTTTATATCCAGATTTTCTTGCATCACTATTTTCAGCACATTCTTCCATTGCCTGTACTAGAATATATTTCCTATTTGCACCATCTTCAAGATTTTGTTCCATTACTGCTTGAGCAGTTGTACCCGAACCAGAAAAGAAATCAATAATTAAATCTTCTTTCTTAGTAGTATATTGCACTAACTTTTTAATAAGCGAAACTGGTTTTGAATAGTCAAATACATTAGTATCAAATACATGCAATAAATTTTTTTTTGAATTATCATTTGAAAATTCATTCTCAATAAATTCAAGTGATGAAATTGCTTTTGTTCGTTTCATATACTCAATTTCAAAATCATTTCCTTTTTTTATTATCTTACAATTCTGATAAGTCTTTGTATATATTCTAGAATATCCATCATATTTTTTTAACACTACAAAGTCATTTTTATACCCCCAATCAAATTTATCCTTACTCCATCGCCATGCCCAATCTGCCCTCGCATGCTTTCCGTTCTTTCTTTCTAAATATTTTTCATATGATTGTCCTGGGTATAAAGTTTCTCCTTCTATCTCAATAGGATAATCTAAACTAGAACTATATGATAAACTATCATAATCTAATGTCTGATTAAGTTTATATTTACCTCTTTCATTCACATGTTTATCTACATATTTAAATCCAGCGTCCGTATGCTGTGGTAAATAGATTAATGGATTTTCATTAGAATATGCCAGAATATAATCATGGTTTCTTGCAATAGCCTCTGTTGTTTTTCCAGCTTTCTTCGTTACTCGCGGAAAACATGCCATAAAATTATCATCCCCAAATATTTCATCACATATTTTTTTTAAATTGAAAACCTCATTATCATCAATTGAAATAAAAATAATTCCGTCATAACTTAATATATCTTTTGCAATGGATAGACGAGTATACATATTAGTCAACCAATTTGCATGAAATCTATTTTGTGATTTCATATTTACCGTAAATCTGTTTCCAAAATCGTCTACATTTCCTTCTGCAAATTCAGAATCTTTTTTTTTCATAACATCCTTATCCCGATATATAAAATCCGTTCCTGTATTATATGGTGGATCAATATAAATCATTTTAGCTGCAGCGTAATAATTCTGTCTAAGCAATTTTAATACTTCTAAATTTTCTCCTTCAATATATAAATTATTTGTTTTATTGCTATCTATACTTTTTTCTTCAATAAATTTCAATGTTCTTCCAGCAACATCTTCTTGTGCTAATTTTTTTGCATTTTGTTTCCCAGACCAGATAAATTCATATTTTTCACTACCAACTTCTTGAAAATCTCCCAATTCTTCTTTCAATGCTTCAAAATCAACCTCTCCATCTTTTACTACTGCTGGAAATACCTGAGCCAGTTTTTTTACATTATCGCCGACAATATCATTCATCTGCTGCGATACCTTATGATCCATTACTCTATCCTCCTATATTTCTTCGTTATCTAATTCTTGAATTTGTATTTTTATTTCCTTATTTATTTTCATGCGTTCCATATTTGTAACAGCTTTATTCAATCTGTTTTTATCTGCAATTAATTGCAGATACTTCTGACATATCCTAGAAGTCCTACTTGAATCATACCAAAAATCACTTTCCAGCAACCTTTGCGTATGTGAATACTCCTTCTCATTTATCACCATATATGCCTTATAATACCATTCTTTATAAAGCTGTACCTTATCTGTTTTATTCTTTAATAAATTATAATTCATATAGTTCAACAGTCTTTGCCTTGCACTATCTGGAATCCCTATCATATATTTATCTGTCAAAAGGCTTTGTTCTATCACCATTTCATTATGATTCACCTGACTTAATCGTTTAATTGCAAATGAATAAATCTCATCCTTTGCATCATATATATGTATTACACACAAAGGTTTTATAATATCTTGGTAAATATTTGCAAGATAATTTGATTCTTTAATATTTTCCACTTCCATATCATAAAATTGTATAGCCTCACAATGGTAAATTCCATCGTTTAGTGATGGTATTTCTTCCCCGATAATCTGATATTCCAATTTTACATTTTTTATAGCTTTTTTTATTCTATTTTTATCTTTAGATTTTAAAACTTTTGGTATAAAATCTTTCAAGTTAACCTGATAATCTAGCTTATACGCATCTGGTATATTGAACATAACATCATCCCTTTTTATATCTTCTCCAACTCTATTTATTCCACAACTAAAAACGAAATCAATTCAAAATCATCTGCTGTTTCTTCTGCAAATGCATTATTAAATCCACCAAAATCAAACATTAATTGTGTTGCCTTTGATTCCTCTTCCCCTTTAATTGATTTAATCGCTTTATTTAACAAGTCCGAATAAAATTGCATATCTTTTGCATTATTCGTTCGTACAAAAAATTGTTGAAATAATTCCATAATCGGTTGTTTTTTCTTGTAGCAAAGTTTTCGAAACTGCTTGACTACTTCTCGTGCTTGTCCATTTCCATAAAATACTTCACCATTATTTCTCATATAAATAAGATAGTATGGATATAAGGAACTGCCTGATTTAGGCTTATTAGCATCATTCCTATGTTTGAAACAAAACAGAACTCCTACATTATCTCCATCTGTAACTGAATAAACTCCCTTTGGAACTTTTTTAATTTCAGGAACATTTTGAATATATTCTGACAACTCATTTAGATATTCATTCATATTTAAATCTGTCAGTGAAATATTATCATTCGCATCCTCTATATCAATAACTTCATCTTTTAATCGTTCTAGCTGCCGTTTTCTAAAATTGAAGTCATTCATTTCTGGTGTAAGCACATCCTCATCACCCGTAGATACTAAATTCAGAGTTGTCATCTTACCTTTGACCCTTGCTTCAAGTCCTAGATAATCATTTAACTCCATATTGGGGAAGAAATTAATCATCTGAATATTTGTATTTTTACTTCCAATACGATCAATTCGCCCAAATCTTTGTATCAATGAAACGGGATTCCACTGAATGTCAAAATTAATCACGGTATCACAATCTTGTAAATTCTGTCCCTCAGAAATACAATCTGTAGCAATTAATAAATCTATCTGTTCATCTACTGAAATTTCTTTTTTCATTTTTGAAAGTGGTGAAAATGCACATAATACAGAATTAAATTCATTATCCACATTCTTATTATTTGTTACTACTCGTTTACCCGTTACACATGCTGTATATACATTAAGTTTTTTTGATAATTCGTCATATAAATAATCTGCCGTATCTGCAAATGCAGTAAATACAATAACTTTTTTGTTTCCATTATTATATGGCGTTTCTTTTAACTTATATTCTAATATTTTTATAAGATCTCTCAGCTTTTGATCTCTTTGCTCAGTAAGAACTTTTTTAGCATTTTCATGAATTTTAGATATGATTCTTTTATCACTCTCTAAATCTTCCAAATAATCATCAATTCTCAAATGCTTTACATCAATTTCATATTTACCTTCAATATATACTTCTTCATTATCATCAAATTCTGTATCTTCTTGTAAGACATCTCCAATTCCTTTTGATAACGATTCCTGTGTACGTTCAATCTTTTCTATCATCCTACGAAGAGTTTCCTCAAATGAATATACAGAACTTTCCAATCGTTTAAACAAATTAAATCTATGTAAAATAATCATTCCATTCGCCTGAGTATCAAACTCCATATATCCCCCATGTTTTCCCTTAAGCGAATACTTGTCTGTATATATCTTTGTGTATTCTTTCTTAATATACTTCATCGGTGTATATACACTTAATATTAATGCTTCCAATAGTTCATTTGTTTCTTTAAAATTTAATAACTCACCTTCTGTATCAATGTCACTATTAAGTGTAATTGGACGATTTTTTTCAGGAAACTTGCCAACTCCATTATTCCCGTAATAATTCGTAATATGTTTCCTGCTGCGTGCTATAGTCATCATTTCAAGTAATTTATAAAAATCAGAAGGAAGACTATCTAATAATTCATCCTTTTTATGATGAGATCTTTTTTCCCATGCATTAATACTCGCAGATGTTCTTCGTAAAAGATTCTCTACACTTGTGATTCCTTTTTCTTCAAAAGCTGAATCTGTATCTCTTGTAATAATACTAATCTGATTCTTCAAATCAACCAAACTATTATTTACAGGTGTTGCCGATAACATAAGGACTTTTGTATTATTATTTCCATGCTTTATAACATCCTGCATTAATCTTGCATATCGAGTCATAATTAACTGATCATTATCATCATATCTGTCATTCCTATTACGGAAGTTGTGACTTTCATCAATAACAACCAAATCATATAATCCCCAATCAAATTTTTTCAAATCTTGTCCTGAACGCGACATTCCACTATATCTAGATAAATCTGTATGAAACATGATTCTATAATTAAATGTTTCCTTTAAAAATGAATCCTTGTAATCTCCTCTAAATGAATTCCAGTTATCATATAATTTGGCTGGTGTTAAAACCAACACCCTATTCATCCCAATTTCAAAATATTTTATAATTGCTAAAGCTTCAAATGTTTTTCCTAAACCTACCGAATCTGCAATAATACAACCTCCATATGTATTAAGTTTTCGAATAGCAGAAACCACACAATCTTTCTGAAAATCATATAACGCATTCCAAATTTGTGTCTTTTTAAATCTTACACTATCTCTCTCAAAACGTTCTACCCCAGCATCTAACTGATCACCAAATAACTCATTCAAAGTAAAATAATATAAAAACTCTGGAGTATGTTCTTTATATACATATTGTAAACTGATAAGTAATTCTTTTTTATAATCTACAGAAAATCGTTTATTAAACCATATACGATTAAAAGTCTCTGTTGCCCCTTGTATTTGTTCTTTATCTGCACTTCCACTTAATATGCTGTCAAAATTAATATTACTAAGCAATTCTCTGTTATTTTTTTTCGATACTTCAAGTGATGATGACCCTTGAATCATAAAGTCGTCATCTATAATCAAAACATTCCCACCTACTTGTATTCCTGAATTTACTTTTCGAACATTAACATATTTTTCTATAAAATCATGCATGCTCCTTGCTCTTGAAAAATGTTGTAATTTATTTTTTTCTGTTATGTCGTATGCATTAAATAATACATCTGTTGGATTTATTTCAAATTCATGTGCTATCTCTGACTGCTGCGGTAAATATCTCACATCACGAATTACAAAATTAATTTTTTTTACGTTCTTCAGATTTTTTTCCAACAATGAAAATACCGAAATCGTCAGTTTATCATTCACAATATTTACTACTGCATCTTTCTTATTTTGAAGAACCTCATTAATTTTTTGAATCATTTGTTCATTGGTATTTATCGCATTCATTGTATTAATCTCATCTTTCCGTATATATTGGCATTTTATCTTTCAAATTATCTATTCGTAATTATAATTTGGTATCATACAACCAATATCATAATATTTTCATAATAAAAATATTATATTCTATAATCAGATTAATTACAACCATCTATAATTAATTGATTGATTTATAATGTTAATATTAAAATTAAAAATCTTTCCAAATTCTTACTTAATATATGTAACGAATTTGAAAAGATTTTGTATATTCACAGCTCAACTATTTTTGACACATATTATAAAAATCAATCATCTTCTTTTCTATAATTTCAAATTTAAATGTTGGTACAGGGCAATAATTGCTTTTTGACATTTTTCCTCCTATACTTCTTCCATACTTTGTTAATATCCAATCTCCAGATTTATCCTTTATAACTACTCCCATTTTTTCCCACAAATCGTAAACCCATTTTGTATCCATTCCAACTTTATTTCCAACAAACCGTGCAGACATTCTCATCGTTAAATTACCTCCAATTTTTAATTGATTATATGTTTCGTATTATGATATAATCATATCACAATTATTGTCCGCATAATAGATGTTTTTATATTTATATTGTCCGCATCAGAAGGAGATTAAAATGCCAAGAGGTAAAACTAACAAAGAATTTATCAACAAAACAATTTTCATGGAACTTATACGTTATAAAAAGAGTAGTATTCGTCAACTCGGAAAACTTGAATCCATTGCTTGCACTGAACGAACTATACGACGATCTCTTAATGAAGGACTTATTACTCACAAATTTTTAGATCAAATTGCTCGTCATCTAGATCTAGATCCAGAATTACTCTCTGGAAAATTGCATAAACACGCTGATTCTATTGATGATCCAATATTAAAGCAATTATATTTAAACACACTTTCACCAGATCGACACCCTTATTACAAAAAAATATATACTGAACAAATAAAAAAACCGATTGCTGATTTTTTATCATCTTTACTATCTTTTTTTAAAATTTCTTATAAACAGTTAAATGAATTTCCATTTGAAACACAATATCAATTTCAATATGATTTTTTTGAAGCAATAATTCCTATTATAGATAAATATTTTAAAACTGATGGCTATGGAAATCCACTTAACGAGAATTTGTATTTGCCACTCGCCCAATTAGAAACATACTACGAACAACATGAAATGGAAATTTACGCACTTCAAACACTGCGCTCTAAATTTCTTCAAAATTTGCCTAAAGGATATACAAAACAACAAATATCTAAAATGTCCTCTGAGGAATTAATTGAATTAGATCGTATGATTCAATGGGAATCTCAAAATCAATCTTAACAACTCAACCTTCCCACCAGTAAAACTGGCATAAACAGTTGATTTTTCAACTAAAATTTTAAAATAATTGGTACTATCATTTTCTCAATAAAACTTCCTATAACTGGAGCAGGTTTCTTCTGCTCCTTGCAGCTAAAATTACTTCCAAATTTGATGCTCTTATCAGGCTAGATTAGGCAAAGGTACTGATTCTGGATGATTCCGTAGTTAAGCGGAATCGAAGTAAATCTGTAAAACTGCCTGCACATGTTTACGATCATGTAGAACATAAATTTCACAAGAGATTTTGTTTACATTGGGCTAGTCCGATGGTTACAGTTTTATCCCTGTTGGGTTCAATCTGCTTTCTTCCACTAAAAAGAACAATTGTTACAATGAAATTTCTAAAAATATTGATCATCGTACAAACGGTTATAAGTTTCGTAAAGAAAGTATGATGAGTAAAACAGACGCCGCAGTTCTTCTTATCCAGAGGGTTTTACAGTTCGGTATAAAGGCAGATTACATTCTCATGGATACCTGATTTACAACAGAGCCTATGATACGTTCTGTTCTAGATGCCAGGCTCGATGTGATTGGAATGGATTGCATCTCAATCCGCATTTATTCGGGTTTTATTTAGAGATATCAGCCGAAAAAGTTGAGTTATTTATATATAACATTAATTTAATATAAATATTTTCTTTTATATTCAAATCATTTTTAATATTTCTCTTTTTCTTACATATTTCCAAAATATTTTTTCAAATTCTTTAATTGTCTGTGAATAACTTTCTCTAGAAACATCATAATATTCTACTTCTCCAAATCTTGCTTTATAAAATGCTATTCGTCTAATTTCATATTTGTCCAAATCATTTTCTCGATCTTTACTATCCTTTGAAATGCAATCCAACAAATAATATCCTAATATTTGTGATACATCTTTCCAAACATATCCTTCTCTTTTGGTACATTTAAAATCATATAACGTACCATCAATATATATATCTGCATCAGCTCCTCCACAAAAATAGGATGCATCTCCAAAAGTCGGATTATATACAACAATGCTCTCTGGAGTAATAATACCGGAATTAATAAATTTCGTCTGAAATACCTCCAACAATACAACTAAATCGTCAAAAACTTCCTTTTCTACTTCTAATAACTTTTCAATATCTATACAAAATCTAGGAACACGACTTCGCCATATATTCTCTAATTTAGCAAAAAAAATTGCAATTTTTATTATATCTGTTCCATTACTTGATTCATTCACAAAACGTTCAACATTCTTGATTCCATCATCATATTTTTTCTGTATGATATTATATTTTTTATTACGCTTGGCTGCTCGTTCACAATACTTTAATCCATGTTCTGCAATCAATTTCGAATAAGAATCTTCTTTTATACCATTTATATTTTTAGCAATCGTCCAACGTGCAAGATAATCAAATGCCGTACCAACTATTGTTGAATTATATGGATTCTTTAATTTATATTCTGCATATTGAACATATTCCTTTGAAAAAGCACTTTTCCCAGAAAACGTTTTAAATTCTTTTTTGGATGGTATAACTTCTTTAAAAAAAGCCTTGAACTCTCCATTAATTAAGGTTGTTAATGACATAATTTTTCCTTTCTAGATCCAGTTTTTCGTAAAACTTATCAAGTCAAACTTTTTATCTAATCTCCTGATATTTCCTATTATGAATCCAATCAATCAAATATGCAACCCTAATATACAAATCAATATACAAACATAAAATTCTCTCCAAACAATATTCTAAATCATCCAAGAACATCATCCAGAGAGAACCCAACCCTCTATTCCATATACACTTCTACTCCTCCGTCTTAATCGAACTAATCACCACATCCCCCAACTGGCACCCCACTTTCCTAACAACAATATCCTCAATCTGACTCCTCTCAACCTTCGATAGATCCTTCTTATTCACCAACACATCCACCTTCCCATTCGTAATCGTAACAATACTATTCAAAAATCCCTTAGCCCCCAGCAGATTCTCAGCTGCAGTCTCCATCTCCATCTGTTCTGACAACATCGCCAGTTTATCCACCGCATCCTGCTTCACACTATCTTTCACTGTCTGATCCTTAATAATCTCCTCCAGTGTATCCTTCGCCTTGCTATGTGTCTGCTCCCTCTCAAGTTTCGCTTTCGCCACATAATTACTAACCTGAGCATTTGTAAGCACCGCTTCTCCAACATCGGTCACATCATCGGTTACTGCTGCCGCACTTTCTTTTGCCACGTTCTTTGAAACGGTCTTCGTCTTGCCATTCTTCGTCCCAGCCGGATCGTATTTCTGACTATAATTTACATACCCCGCAACAGCGATCACAACCGCTAAGGTCATGATGATCATCTGATTTTTCTGAAATACTTTTTTCATTGTTAGGAATCCTCCATTTTTAAGACTTTCACTTTATAAGATGAAATATGAAATAACACAGAAACTGCTTCAACGATCTGATTCTTTATAATATCATTCCCACCGCCCTGGGCGACGACGACCACTCCTTCGACGACTGGTTCTACTTCTTTGATCACGTATGGAACTTTCTTTCCGTCTTCTTCGACTAAGATGGTCTGTTCATCTTCTTTGACCGTTTTTTCTTTTTCACTGCTGCTTTGTTCGTAAGGACTGTCTTTATTTACGACAGCTTCTTTGGATGAATTAACGGTGATCATCACTTTTACTTTTCCGACTCCTTCTACATGTTTTAATGCATTGACCAATCGCCTCTCCTGCTTTTTCACATAGAGATCAGTAGAATCTTCTTTTGCTGTGGTTTCAGTGCTTTGTGTGTTCTTCTTTGTCTTCCCGGATGGGATGCTTACGATAATCAGGCTGATGCCAAGAAGTAAGATCAGGCAAAGTTTTGGAATGCCGATATTTTCGATCAGATGTTGTAGTTTTTCCCTCTCTATCATATTTCTTCTACTCACTTATATTTATATTAGATTCCTTCATATTATAGAAGTTTGAAATTGCGGTTTTTAGTTTCTTTGTGTGACGCAGCTTGTCTGTTTTGATATCGATCTTTTCGATGGTTCCTTTTTCATTTACCTGTGAAGTGATGTTTAATACTTTGATATCGTACTGTGAAAACAATGTTGTGATCTGTTCTTTGATCTGGCTTTGTTTTTCTTCTTTTGCATCATCAAAAAATGTATTATCATTTTTCCCTTTGACTGCGGTTGAGATTGCTTGTGTCACGATATCTTCGTTGGATAAATAATAGGAGATTGGCTGCATCATCAAGGAGATGAGCATAAATCCTGTCATTAACCGCAGGTATGGACGATAGATGCTTTTATCGCAGAGCTGATCGATCAGTGTTGTTAAGATCAGGAAAAATATGATCATTTTCAGATAATCCATAACCCTTACCCCGCATAATAATTAACGTTGGTTGAGAATGCGATCAATGCCACGGATAGGATAAATAACAGTGCCATCGTAAAGATCATCGAAAGCATTAATTTTCCGCTTTGAATGACTGCATCCATCGCTCCGGTGATCCTTTTGTCGGATATGGGCTGGATCATGATCCCTGCCAGCAGATAGGTAAGAACAACTGCTGTGATCTCTATAACTGGTGGCACGATGATCATGATCAGTACAAGGATTCCAACGGCTCCGATACTGTTTTTGATCACAACTGCCGAACCGATGACCATGGTCATGGCTGAATTTAAACCACTTCCGATTCCTGGAATGGCACTCATTCCTTTTTGGAGAACTGTATTTTTCATGGAATCAACGGCTGGCAGGATCATCGACTGGATCAGCTGGACTCCTAACAGGACACTTAGGAATCCTTTGAGCAAAAACTTGATCACACCTTCGAGCGTTTTACATAGTCTTGAAAAATGTTCTTCTTTTGATATATGGTTGATGATCTTTAGGACAAATAAGATCTTGATCATCGGTAATAGGACAACATTTGTGAGGGTTGTCATTGCATAGATCAACAGGAGATAAAATTCATAGACCGTGGTTGATGTTGTGATTCCAGAAGTTGAGACGACTGCCAGGGAATATGCCATGATCATTCCTTTCATATAATCTGCCATCAATGTGACTAGTTCTGTTACGGTTTTGTTTAAATAAAAAAAGGAATGTACCATCACACCACAAAGGATCACATAGGTGATATAAAATGCAGCATCGGCAGTGCTTTGCTGAAAAAAGGAATCGGACAGATTTTTAAAGATGGCTGCGGTAAATGCGATCATCAGGATTTCTCGAATCAGATCTTTTTGGATCAAAAGGCGATTTAGAAATACCTCTTTCATTTTGCTCCCGATCGTATTTAAAACGCTTTTTACATTTCCATGGATCAGCTGTTTTACCAGTTGTGTATAAGATACATCGATTTCTTTCTCTTTTAAGGTGTTTTCCACATTGGTAAACATGTCTTCATTGAGTTTTGTTTCTTTGGCGGAAATATCATTTGTTTTTGTAAGGATCAGTACGAATAGCAGAATTAATAGAAACATTCTTTGTCTCATGTGCCATTTCCTAATAATTTCTGAATTGTTTCTAGCAGTGATTCAAAGACTGGAAGTCCAACGATCAGGATTGCTAGTTTCCCTGCAAACTCGATCTGTTTTGCAATCGATGCCTGTCCTGCGTCTTTGCATATGTTGGATGCAAACTCGCAGATGAAGGAGATACCGATCAGTTTTAAAAGAATCTGGAAATAACTTTTTGGGATTTTGGAATAAGATCGGATCGTCTCAAAAACTGCTAAAATCTCTTCCATTTGTTTTAATCCATACATTGCCAGAAGAATACTTGAGATCACTGCGATCAAGATGGCGATCTCTGGACGGATGGTTTTGATCTTCATGGCGATCAGACTTGCAACGATTCCAAAGACTGCGACTTTTATCATCTTAGTATCCGCCTCCAATCTCTAGGATATCGTAAAAAGTGTCTGGACGCTTTCAAACAGATCATAGATATATGGGATCACCCAGCCAAGAACAAGGATCAGTCCTGCAAGTGTGATCAAAAAAGCCTGTTCGTCTCTTCCGGAATGTTTTAACACCTGCACAAGGATCGTTACAAGAATTCCGACGGCTGCGATGCGAAAAATGATATTGACACTCATAACTCCCTCCTTGTCATAAAATGATCGCGATGTATTTTATAATAAAATGATCACGATCAAGACACTTAGTGATATTCCAAGACTTCGATACATTTTACAGTTTTTTACTACTTGATCTTTCATCAGAAAAATCTGGTCATCGAGCTGTTCGATCGTTAACAGGATTGTTTTTTCCTGCATCTGCTGATCCAGGTATCCGATCGTTTCTCCCATATTTTTTAAGATTTCATAAAACTTCGGTTCGTAGATCACCTGTTTTAATTTCTTTTCAGCTGCCTGCTGCCATACTTTGGCAAAGGATTCTTCGCTATGTGTCTCTAACTGTTTTGCCACGTTTTTTAGGAATGGCTGGTATTCTTTTTCTGTTTTTGTTGATATTTTTAATACCGCTTCTGGAAGCGGGGTAAATCCATAGCGGATCTCTCCTTGCAGAAGGTATAACATTCGTTTGATCGCAATTCCTTGTTCCAAACGTCTTTGTTCTTTTGCGGCTTTGTGAAATCCAAATCCGATCCCTGCGAAAATGACGATCAGTGATCCTAATACTTTGATCAATTTAGTACCACCCCGTTTTCATCCATGATCTTTGTGATATATCCTGGTTGGTCTCGCTGTTCTAAGATCACGTAGCGTTGGAACATTTTTTTGTTGATGATCTCTCGCATATAGGGATTCTTAGATAAGGATTCCTTATTCTTTCCATGAGCGGTTGCTAAAATGCTGCATCCGCGGTAGGCACAGAAAAATAACGCTTCGACATCTTCTTTGCTTCCGATCTCGTCCACAGCGATCACATCGGGGGCCATGGATCGGATCAGCATATTCATGCCCTGTCCTTTTTCACATGCATCCATAATATCGGTCTGGATACCGAGATCATTTTGGGCAACACCTTGATAACATGCTCCGATCTCGCTTCGCTCATCGACAACACCAACTGTCTGTCCTTCATCGGAGATTTTTCTTATCATATCCCGAAGTAATGTTGTCTTCCCACAGCCTGGCGGAGAGATGATCAAGGTTGGGATGAGTTTTCCCATTCTGGTACATATAGAATAAAGGGCGTCTGCGCATCCTTTCACTTCATGTGCAATTCGGATATTTAAACCGGAAATATGTCGAATTGTTTTGACTTTGTCATGGTCCATCACAACCGTTCCACAGATTCCAACACGGTGTCCACCTCTTATTGTTAAAAAGCCTTGTTTTAGCTGTTCGATATAGGCATACATCGAATAGCTGCTGATATATTCCATGGCTTGTCTGATCTCTTGTGAGGTTACGATATGTAATTGTTCTTTTCTTGTTGTGATCTTTCCCTGTTCAGATAGATAACAGGCTTTTGATCTGTATTTTAAAATGACTGGCTTTTGAATGCGCAGGCGGATTTCCTGAAGGTCGTCCCAGTTGATGTCTGCCTGCTTTATGATGGTTCTGATATGTAATGGAAGGATTCCTAAGATTTCTTCCTCTTTCATAAATTTAAAAACACCTCCCCATTTTGGTATAATCCAAATATATGTGATAGAAGGTGTTTTTATGAATGTTGTTTTATTTTTCTTCTTTTATTTTTTCTTTTGATAATATGGTGCGATCTGATCAAAGGATTGTCTGAGCTGATACTGAAAGTTATTTTGCTTGACGATATTTGTCTTCTGGGTGACAAACTTGTCTAACTTCTGCATATACTCTTCTTCTGTGACACTTCCTTCTGCCACATAAGTTAATCCTTTTTCCCAGCTTGCGGTTAACGTTGGGTTTAGGAGTGATCCAATGGATGCACTGACAACATTGACGATCATCTCTCCGGTTAAAGTCGGTGTTACGATCTGTGTCTTTTTATTTAATGCAATGTATTTATTGGACACTAATTTCTTTACGATCTCTGCTCTTGTCGCACTCGTTCCGATCCCGCTTCCTTTGATCTGTTCTCTTAAATCTTCATCTTCAATGAGCTGTCCTGCATTTTCCATGGCAAGGATCAAAGAACCTGAGTTGTATCGTTTTGGTGCGGATGTTGTTCCATCTTTGATCTTGTATTCTTTGACTGGTAGTTTCATACCTTTCTTTAACGATGAGATTGCATTGATCTGTTCTTCTGTTAATGCAACTTCTTTTTTCTGGCCGCCCATTCCAGTGACTTTTAAGTATCCTGGATCTTTTAACATCTTAAAATTTGCAAAGAATGCTTCGCCTTTGGTCTGTGTCTCTAATTTGATCTTCAAATATACTGCTGGCGGCATAAAGATGCTTAGGAATCTTCTGGCGATCACATCGTAGACTTTCTGTCCCATCTCTGAAATTCTTGATAAACTGTTTACCGCCTGTCCAGTTGGAATAATGGCATAATGGTCAGTGATTTTTTTATCATCGACATATTTTGTCTTGATGATTCCTTGGTATTTCTTGCCTTGCATGATCTCATTTGCAAAACCTGATAATGGGGCATAGTTGTTTAGTCCGCTGACGTTTTTGTAAATCTCCTTAGCCACCGCACTGGATAAGACTCTGGCATCCGTTCTTGGGTATGTAACCAGTTTCTTCTCGTATAAATCCTGTACGACTTTTAATGTCTCATCCGGGCTTAGCTTGAATCGTTTGGAACATTCATTCTGTAATTCTGCCAGATTATATAATAATGGTGGATTCTTCTTTTCCTGTCGTTTGGAGGATGATACAACGATTGTCTCATTGTTGCTGCCATCTTCTAAACATTTGATAAATTCCTGTGCATCTTTCTTATCCAGGAATCCATTGTCTTTATATAACTTGTTAGATTCAAAGTATTTTGATCCTTTGACCGCTTTCCATTCCGCTTCTACCTGAAATCCCTGACAGTCAAAGTGTCCTAAGATTCTGTAAAATGGGGTTGGCACAAAGGTTCGGATCTCTCGTTCTCTCTTTACGATCATTCCGAGAACGCAGGTCATCACTCGCCCGACGGCTACGACTAAGCTTCGTTTTTGATTTAAATAGTTTCCAAGGGTCCAGCCGTATTTGAGTGTCAGAACTCTTGAGAAGTTGATTCCCATTAAATAGTCTTCTTTGGCTCTTAGATATGCGGCTGCAGCAAGATTATCGTATTCGCTTAAGTCTTTCGCTTCTTTTACCCCTCGGATGACTTCTTCTTTTGTCTGGGAGTCGATCCAGACACGTTTTTTCTTCTTGTCTTTGCTGACATTTGCCTGCTGGTCTACTAGGCGGTAAATGTATTCTCCTTCTCGTCCCGAGTCGGTGCAGACGTAGATCGTATCGATATCTTCTCGGTTTAGGAGAGATGATACGATATCAAATTGTTTCTGGACTCCTGGGATGGTTTCGTATTTGAATGTCTCTGGAATAAATGGAATGGTTTCTAAGTCCCATTTCTTTAACGCAGGATCGTACTGGTCTGGGTAGGACATGGTGACTAAGTGTCCGACACACCATGTGATAACTGCCTTGTCTCCTTCCATATATCCGTCTCTGTTTTTTGCATTTATGTTAAGTGCCGCTGCAAATTCTCTGGCGACACTTGGTTTTTCTGTGATAAATAGTGCTTTCAAAAAAATACCTCTTTCTAAAAGTTTTACATAATATTATATCATATTGTTTTGAAACATGATATAATGAATTTTGATTTATGGGATTTTAAAGGATAGGTCCCATTTTAACTTTATATGGAAAGGATGATATAAATGTTTTTAAATGAAGCAACAAAACTTCGTGCACAGACGATTATCAAAGGTCTGGAAAAGAGAAATATGGAGGGTGTCTTCTGCGAGACAAAGGAAGATGCACTTGCGAAAGCTTTAAGTTACATAGAAGAAGGTTCTTCTGTTACTTGGGGTGGTTCCATGAGTATTTCTGAAATCGGTTTAATGGATGCAGTGAAGAATGGTAACTATGAAATCATTGACCGTTCTGTTGCAAAAAATTATGACGAGCAGCGTGAGATCTTTTCTAAAGCAGTATTAGCTGATTACTATCTAATGAGTTCCAATGCGATCACGCTTGATGGTGAACTGATCAATATTGATGGTACTGGTAACCGTGTTGCATGTTTAACTTATGGACCTAAGAATGTGATCATGATCGTTGGTATGAATAAGGTTGTCAATGATGTAGAAGATGGTATAAAGAGAGTCCGCAACTTTGCCAGTCCTCCAAACACTCTTCGTCTTGGACTTAAAACTCCTTGTTCTATGACTGGTCGTTGTGGTGACTGCTATGGTGACACTTGCATCTGCAGCCAGATTGTTGTAACACGTCGTCAGAGTGCTGCAATGAGAGGCCGTATTAAAATCATTCTTGTAGGAGAATCTTTAGGATATTAGATTTTTCTTAATAACTACATAAAGAGAGAACTTTTATGAAATCTAAAAAAAATTATATTTATTTTTTGTTATTCGCTGTTTTTATGATACTCGTCCATGTTTATATAAAACCTGTTTTCGGAGATGAAATTCATTTTCGGGCAAAACTGATCAGCTATCATTATGATATTTTATCGCTTCTTAAATGGCGATGGATGAATTGGAGTTCGCGTTTTATTCTCGAATTTCCAATGTATCTTATGGCAGTCCTGCCTTCTATTTTATGGAAGATCATTGACTGCATCTGTTTTATAGCAGTATTTTATATGATATCCATATATACAGATGAGAAATTATTTTTGCTGACTTGTATTTGTTCTTATCCGCTGATCCATCTTGCTTCTGCTGGATGGATCGCAACAACGACAAACTATTTGTGGCCGTTTACAGCTGGACTTGCTGCTTTTTATTTGTTTATGAAACTTGTCAGTCAAGCTGACTTAAACGTTCCACAATTTCTTTTATATTCGTTGTTATTGATATATGCCGCAAACAGTGAACTTATTTCCTGTCTGTTTTTATTGGCGGTTTTGTTATTCTTTGTTTATGATCACCTATTTTATTATAGACGCCGACTAATCAAAAATCGAAAGGTTATCATCTGGTCTCTTCTGCTATCGATCGCAGGAATCGTTAATGTATTGATCTGCCCAGGGAATCAAAATCGAATTGCAAAAGAGATTACACAGTGGATGCCTGATTATGCACAATTATCATTTTTCAGGAAATTGCAGCTTTGTGTTGTATCAACGATTCAACATTTTACTTCTATTCCAAATATGATCTTTCTATTGTTAGGTTTTCTTATTGCATGTATCATAATTTCGGATCAGCGTTTCAATCTGTTATATAAACTGATCGGCACAGTTCCTTTTGTCATCAGCTTATTATTGACCGCATATTATGGCTGGTTTAACATTTTGAAAAAACATAATCTAAATTATGTGCTTCCAGAAGTAACAATGAAATCATCCTCTCAGATTCTTATGCAGATGATTCTTTTTGTATTATCTGTAATCTATCTTATCTGTATGTTGATTTCTATTTTTTACATCTTCCGTGATGACACAAAATATGGAGTGAAACAATATGAGCAAAGTTTCTGTCTCGTTAGTATTTACTTTGGTGGACTGATCTCGCGTTTTACATTATTATTCTCTCCTACGATGCTTGCATCTGGAACACGTATTTATTTTATTTTCTATATGGCACAAATATGGATCTTATCAAAATTATTTGAAAAAATAAAAAGTCAGCCACTTCGTATTTTATGCTATATCATATGCATTGCAGGAATCATAGTCAATCTTATTATGCTTTATATGTTACAGCGAAAATACATCTGATGCTTTAGATTCTGAATAAAAAGTAAGCACTGATATGGTATATATTACCTGTCAGTGCTTGTTTTTTTATAACAATCATAGTAAAATCAAACTAGATTATGACATATTTCGACATTTATTATAACAATTTTGATTTTATGAGGTTTTTCTATGATTTATGATATTTATGATGCATCCATACATTCTTATCCTGCCGGCAGACTTAGTGATGGTGTTTCTTTTGATCGAAAGATTCTTGAAATCCGACAGATCCCTGGTGGATTTTTATTTCCGCGTATAAGTTGTCATTTTGAATTTATCTATCTTCTCTCTGGCACTATGGAATTTCGTATCCGCCAAAAGGCTTTCTTGGTATCTTCCGGTGAGGGATTTTTTATCAACATGAATGAGATTTATTCGGCTTGTACTTATCAATCTTATGACTGCCACTTTGTCATTTATCGTGTTTCACCATCCGTCTTATTTCAGACCGAAAACAATCCTTTGTATCAGAAATATATCCGACCCCTGATCGATCAGCCTTCTTTTGGATACCAGACACTTGTACCAAAAATTCCTTGGCAGAAATATATTCTTGAAATGATTCGTAAAATGAATGATATCTGTGACCGTCCTGTTGATGGTTATGAACTGAAGATCAACCATTTTGTAAACGAGATCTTTTATTATATCTTTCATAATGTGAATCTCTCCAAAGAACTGTCCTTAAAAGAATCCAGAGATTTGGAACGTATGAAAGATGTGATGATATATCTCAATAAAACGATCGACCAAAAGCATACACTCGCTGATATTGCTTCTTACTGCCATCTAAGCAATAGTGAATGCTGCCGACTCTTTCAAAGAAATGTTCATCTAAGTCCTGTGGATTATCTGAATCAGCTTCGTATTCATATGAGCTTGTCTGAGATCATCAAACATGAGAAAAAGATAACAGATATCGCTAAGATGTATGGTTTCTCTGGCAGCAGTTATTTCTCTGAAATGTTTAAAAAGACCCTCGGCATAACGCCAAGAGCCTTTTATAAATCTGTTCTTCAGCAACAAACTCTTTCTTCTAACGCTGATCCCATTCACGGAAGGCGATGAATTTCGTCTTCCAAAGAAGGCTCAATGCTGGTGTTAATGCCCAGATCATCTTTGTCTCTTCTTGCATGATCAGATCGATCTTTAATATCCCCGCATACTGAATTACCAGTAGTAACGTAAAGATCACTAGTAATCCATATGCAACAGAATAAGAATTATGCACTTTCTGCCCGATCTTCTCACTAAAGTAAAAGCGATCCAGCGTCAGAGAAATGATCGAGATCACTGATAAAATGATATTGATCGTATAAAATGTATGCATATCCATATGATTAAACCAAGTTGCCAAAACTCCTAGAAAGATTATGATCTGTGCATACCATAATACTTTTTCCTGTTTTTCATATTGATTTCTCATCGATTGAAACCTCTTTTTCTTTCTTTTAATAATGAATAAATACAGGATCTCCGATCTTCGTCAGGTTATATACAGATCTTGCATCTGATAATGTTAAGTTAACACATCCATGAGATCCATTCGTCTTATAATACGTTGGTGACCAGCTTCCCCAGTCTCCTCTGCTGCTGTAATGATATCCTGTTCCTGTCCACATGATCCTTGTCCAGTATCTTGTTGGAACACTGTAATCCGCACCTGTTAATGTCTTTGTAAGTTTCTTCTCTTTGATGTCATAAACACCAGTTCTTGTGATACGATCTGGTGTTGCTTTTCCAGTGATACAGGTTGTGCTGAATACAAGTTTTCCTTTCTTGTAGACGAAAACTTCCTGTGCTGACAGATCAACTTCACTGTAGTTTTGTGTATCCCAGTCATTTTGCTTGTTCGTATAATCCATACGATATCCTTTGTGGCTGTAGACTGGTTTTAAGCTTGTAAGTAAAGCCTGTTCATTCTCCTTGGAAGGGTCTTTCTCATAGGCTTTGATCGCAGATTCTTCTGGTGCTTTCTTTAACGCTTTCATTGTCTGTGCGATAACTTTATCATAATCAATACGCCATCCATAGTCTCCACCACTGACTTTGATTTTCTTACCTGAATGTGTCTTAAATGTTCTGGCAATTCCCTGTGTCTTATATTTTAAGCAAAAACTTTCCAGCCATTTTTCAACTTTTGCTTGGCTTAATTTTACTGTTCGTTTCTTTGTGTTCACTGTGATACAATCTTTTAATGCATCTGGTCCTAATGTTTCCTTTACACCATTTCCCATATCCCACTGGATAAAATGAAAAAGGTATTCGTTATAAGTTGTCTGCATTTGTTTTAACTGCTCATCATCATGATATAAACCTGGTTTCACATAGACATCTGGATTGTTTTTCTCATCTGTTAAATTCAATGTTTTACTTAAGGATTCTACAGATCTCTTTGTTGCATTATAGAATTCTTTTCGATTGAGATAGTTTCCTTTGTCTTCTTTCTGAATCACACCATACTTCTTATTGGTATCATATGTAATTGTTGCATCAACCGGTTTTGTAATCTTATAAGAATCATTGCCTTTTACTAATACAGACTGTTTTAATTTTTTATTTAATTTCTTCTCTGATAATGTTACTGCTGTAACATTTGTCTTTGATCCACCAAAGAATGCTGAGAATACACTTTTCTTGTGCTGCGCATCATATGCTTCTTTGACTTTTTCTTCAGAAGTAAAAGCAAGATCAATCTCTTTTCCTGAAATCATTTCCTGCCCTTTATTTCTTCCCTTGATCTTTAACTTGTAAGAATCAATGGATTTCTTTACTTTCT
>OGQI01000545.1_pt1 | contig 29419 bp, 22 predicted proteins | sample 1553171 | NCBI WGS metagenome assembly OGQI01 (sample SAMEA2579988, study PRJEB22360) | human gut metagenome | biome: human gut; feature: human-associated habitat; material: faeces | place: Denmark | collected 2008/2010
TTCGGTAACGGTACTGGCTACGGCGGCAGTTGTAGTATTTCAGCCGGAACTTCGAAGGGCTCTGGAAAAGCTTGGGGAGAAGCAGTTCCTGAGTTCAATCGTACCATTTGAGACGAACAAAGAAAGCAGCAGGTTCAGTGAAGATACCATGGACAGTATTATCGATGCAGCTTACAACATGGGACGCGTGAAGACAGGAGCACTGATCGTGGTGGAACAGGCAATACATCTGACGGAGTATGAAAGTACCGGGATTAAGATGGACTGTCTCGTATCCATGCAGGTACTGATGAATATATTCGAGCACAACACACCACTTCACGATGGGGCTATCATTATCCGTGGTGACAGAATCGTATCTGCAACATGTTATCTGCCATTGTCTGATAACATGGGGCTTAGCAAGGAGCTTGGAACAAGGCACAGAGCAGCGGTAGGTATGAGTGAGGTCAGTGATGCTCTGATTATCGTTGTGTCTGAGGAGAACGGCAAGGTATCTGTAGCACAGGGAGGCGTGCTTGACCGGGCAGTAACGAGGGAAGAACTTCGCGAGAAGCTGACTTATATACAGAACAGAAAGCCGGAGAATAAGAATTTCCTGCAACATATATGGAAAGGAAGGAATAAAGATGAAAAAAGGACTGATGAATAATTGGGGCCTTAAGATATTATCCTTCCTCCTGGCAGTGATGCTGTGGCTGATTGTGGTAAATATCGATGACCCGGTAACAACCCAGACATTTAATAATATACCGGTAGCGGTAACGAATGCAGAGGTGCTTGCGGCGACCAATCAGACTTATCAGATTGAGGATGGCACGCAGAATGTCTCTGTGACAGTACGGGCAAAGAGATCTGTACTTAATAAGATAAAAGCAGATAATATTAAAGCGACTGCAGACATGAAAGAGCTGACGCTTCAGACACAGATTCCAATCAGCGTTGAGATTACAGGAGTCAACTATGAAAGTGTAGAAGTATCTCCACGTAATCTTCAGGTGAAACTGGAAGATGAAGAGACGAAGAAATTCCCGATTGTTCCAAAGACGACAGGAACCGTCCGAGATGGCTATACACTTGGAGAGATTCAGGCAGTGCCGGAGATGGTATCTATCCGGGGACCGAAGTCTGTCATTGATTCCATCAGTAAAGTTGAGGCATCTGTCAGTGTATCCGGATTATCTGAAGACGTTGTGACAAAATCAGAGCTTGTATTATACGATAGTGATAACAATGTGATCGACCAGTCACTTCTTGCCAATAACCTTGGTACGGAAGGTGTATCTGTCAGTGTACAGGTGCTTGAGACGAAGAGCGTTAAGGTTGAATTTGATACTTCACAGATTACAGCAGCAGACGGATATTCCGTCAGCGATATCAAGTATGAGCCGGATCATGTAAATGTGACCGGCAGAGCGGAAGAACTGAAAAAGTTGAAGAAGATCTCAGTTCCGGCATCGGCACTTAATATGTCCGGACTGACTTCTAAGACAGAGAAAGTTGTGGACATCACAGATTATCTTCCGGAAGATATTTCACTGACAGATGAAAATGCCGGATCTGTAGTTGTGACTGTAGGAATTGACAAAGATGGAACAAAATCTTATGATATTTCTATGGGAGCCATCAAGGTAAATAACCTGGCAAATGGATTATCACTAAGCTATGAATCAGCAGATGTACTGGAGATTCAGATCCGCGGGCCGGGAGATATACTGGATCAATATAAGATCAGTGATAATGTAAGCATTGATCTTAAGAACTACCAGACGGCTGGAACTTATACAGTCCCGGTAACGGTAGGCGTTCCGGATGGCTGTGTGCTTGAGAGCACGGTATCTGTAAATGTTATATTGGAAGAGAAATAAGGAGCAGAGCTATGGTAAGTCAGAAAGTAAAAATCACAAATCCAACAGGACTGCATCTGCGTCCGGCTGGAATTTTCAGCAATATTGCAAACAAATTTGAGTGCCGGATCACATTTGAGTATGAGAATTCTATTGCCAACGCCAAGAGTGTACTAAGTATCCTTGGTGCCGGAATCAAATCAGGAGATGAGATTCTGTTGATCTGTGAAGGGGAAGAAGAAGAAAAAGCATTAAAAGCAATGATAGAAGCTATAGAAAGCGGGTTAGGGGAGTAATAAATTGATTCGAAATATTTTATGCTATGCAGAGGAGTCTGCCCGGAGATTTCCGGGTAAGACTGCCTTTGCAGATGAAGAGACAGCGTGCACATACGACGAACTGATCAAAAGTGCCAGAGCAGTAGGAACAAGACTGGGGAGGGAAGTAACTCCTGGAAAACCGGTTCCTGTACTTATGGAGAAAGGCGTAAAAGCTATTTATGCATTTATGGGAATCGTATCTGCAGGCTGTTTTTATATTCTGTTGGATCCAAAACTTCCGACAGAACGTCTGAGATCAGTGTTGGATACATTACAGGCAGAAGTCCTGTTGACGGAACCGGCTTATGATAAACCAAGAGAGCGTCTGGAATTTGACGGCAAAGTCATTATGATGGAAGAGGCACTTCAGACACAGGAAGATGCGGAGTATCTTGATAATGTAAGAAAACAGAGCCGGGATGTGGATCCGCTCTACGCAATCTTCACTTCCGGTTCCACTGGTGTGCCAAAAGGTGTAGTTGTAAGCCACAGATCGGTTATTGATTTTATAGAAGAATTTACGAGATTATTCAATATTACAGAACATGATGTTATTGGAAATCAGGCACCATTCGATTTTGATGTGTCGGTAAAAGATATCTACTCTACTTTAAAATGTGGAGCAACTATGCAGATCATTCCAAAGAAGTTTTTCTCATTTCCGACAAAACTTTTGGATTATCTGGTCGAGCGGGAAGTAACGACTCTGATCTGGGCAGTTTCTGCACTATGCATCATATCAACATTAAAAGGATTTGATTATAAAGTGCCACAGAAGATCTGTAAAGTCATATTCAGTGGAGAAGTAATGCCGGTGAAGCATCTGAATATCTGGAAGAAATATCTGCCGGAAGCTATGTATGTGAATGTTTACGGTCCGACTGAAATTACATGTAACTGTACGTATCATATTATTGACCGTGAGTATGAACCAGGAGAAAATCTTCCGATTGGAAAACCATTTCCAAATGAAAAGGTATTTCTCTTAGATGAAGAAGACCGGGAAGTGACAAAACCAGGAGAAAAAGGAGAAATCTGCGTATCCGGTACTGCTTTGTCACTTGGATATTACAATAACCCGGAACAGACGGCAAAAGCATTTGTGCAAAATCCATTGAATCAATCTTATCTGGAGCCAATCTACCGGACAGGAGATCTGGCATATTACGGCGAAGATGGGAATCTGTACTTCGCATCACGAAAAGATTTCCAGATTAAGCATATGGGACATCGCATTGAACTTGGAGAGATTGAGACTGCACTGGAGACAGTGGAAGGACTAGGTCGGAGCCTTTGCATGTATGATGAGGCAAAGGGAAAAATTCTTGCATTCTATGAAGGAGACCTGGAAAAGAAACAAATCGTCCGGGCAATCGGGACAAGACTTCCGGGATTCATGATTCCGAATGTATTTGTGAAAGTAGAAGAATTTCCACTTACGAAAAATGGAAAAATCGACCGTAAGAAACTGGAGGAAGCTTATGAATCAGGAAATCTTACAAACTTATCTTAGACAGGAAGAGACTCCTGCGTATATCTTTGATCTGGATATGTTAAAATCCAGAGTTCAGATGATGAAAACGATACTGGGCGAACGGGCAGAAATCTGTTTTGCAATGAAAGCCAATCCATTTCTAATCGGACCGTTAAAGGATACGGCAGATAAATTTGAGGTATGTTCCCCGGGAGAATTTCACATTTGTGAGACAGTCGGAATTCCAATGGAGAGAATTGTACTGTCCGGTGTGAATAAGGAAAAATGCGACATTACCCATGCGATGCATACTTACGGAAATGCAGGCGTGTATACAATCGAATCCAGGAAGCATCTGGAACTTTTGGAAATGTGTGCAAAAGAAGAAAACATTACGATTCATGCACTGATCCGTGTGACAAGTGGAAACCAGTTCGGCATAGATGAAGAAGAAGTCTTCGATATTGTTTCCAAAAAGGACTACTACCCGCATGTGCGAATTGAAGGGATTCAGTGCTATTCCGGTACTCAGAAAAAGAAGTTCTCTAAGATTGAAAAAGAGCTGCACTGGCTGGATGACATACTTACCCGTCTGAAAGAAACATGCGATTATGATGCTGAAGTTCTGGAATATGGACCGGGATTTTATATCCCTTATTTTGAAAATGAAGATGAGGTAGATGATGAGTCATTGCTGCAGCAATTTGCAGATACACTTGCAACATTAAAATTCCAGGGGAAAATCACTTTGGAAATGGGACGCTATATTGCAGCATACTGTGGTTATTACGTGACTCGTATCGTAGATCAGAAAGTCAACCACGGACAAAACTACTGTATCGTAGATGGAGGACTGAACCATCTGAATTACTACGGACAGGCAATGGCTATGAAGATGCCGCATCATAAACACATTCCGGATGCTCCATTGGAGACATCGGATGAACAATCAGAAGTTCTTTGGAACATCTGTGGCTCTCTATGTACGGTCAATGATGTACTGGTAAAACAGATGCCGCTGAAACATGCAAAGATTGGCGACGCTCTTGTATTTGAACGGGTGGGTGCTTATTCTGTAACAGAAGGTATCTATCTGTTCCTGAGCCGGCGCATGCCAAGGATTCTGTTCTGGTCTGAAAAAGACGGATTTACAGAGGCCAGAAAAGCAACAGAAAGTTACCCGATCAACACGGAATGTACAGAAAAAATGAAAAATTAGAAAAGGAGATAATAACTATGGAAAAATTAATTGAGATTTTAGAGGACATTCAGCCGGATGCTGACTATGAGACATGTACAACATTGATTGATGATGGAATCCTGGATTCTTTTGCAATCCTGTCTATCGTAGGAGAATTGGAAGACGAGTTCGATGTATCAGTAACACCTGCTGACATTATTCCGGAAAACTTTAACTCAGCACAGGCACTTTGGGCTATGGTACAGAGACTGCAGGCTGAATAAGAGAACAAACGGGGACACGAGAATGACAAAAAGTACCATGTTGACACGAGAAAATGCCTAACATGGTACTTTTTGTGTTTTGCGATAACATTTTTTTATCGCAGATAGTCCGGCCAGTCTTTGGCCGGATGATACATCAGAAAAGTGGAAAGGCTGGCTAAAAAGTCTCCGACAGATGGTCTTGCGGTCATGCGATATCCAACAACAATCTGGAATAAAAATTGGTTCTTCTCCCAGATGACTGCAATCATTGTACGGATATTCCGTTCAACGCAAGGAAGCGCAATTTCGCAGGATTCGGCAACTTTTGGGTAAAGTCTGGTGGTAAGAGATGTCAACAGCTGTTGGTCCGCCAGAACATATTGAAGAGCTGTTACGGCTGGCGTAAAGCCGGCATAGACCGGAGAAGCACCAAGAGTCCGAAGCAGCTGTTCAATATCCTGTGCTGAGACATCAGAACCAGATAAAGGTACCAAAAAAAACCCCTCCTTTTCAACAAATCTCACCTTATTATAACAAAAACAAATAGGTATGCAACATTTAAACTAGAAAAAGAATAGTTCCGTATTATGAGACAAAATGTTATAATTGAAGCAGTGCCAGAGGATTTGGTTCATAAATTGACGAAAGAGAAAACAGGTGACAGCATGCAAGTAGGATTGAACATTAAGATTAAAAGAATCGGAAGAGGGTATACACAGGAAGAGATTGCAGATGCCATCGGTGTCGCCCGTTCTACATACACAAGATACGAGTCAGACAAGAGACTGCCGGACATATACAAATTATGTGCACTGGCAGATTATTTTGATGTATCATTGGACGACCTGGTGGGAAGAGACTGGAAACCGAAAAAAGATCATAAAGGGAGGAACATTGCAATCAAACCACAGCCGAAATGTATATCAGCTGGGAGTCAATCCCCCAGCTGATATAGCCTCCGGCAGGATTGCAGAGGTGCGCAGTAGAAGTATGTCATGCAATTGCATGACGCGCACCTCGCAGCAAGAATGCCGAGGCATTCTTGAAAAGGTAAGAGGCGGAAGCAGAATAAAGGCAGAGGGACATGATATCCAGTGATTATAAAAAGACATTCACTGGATATGTTTTATTGCGGGAAAATACAGTGTGTGGTATAATCATGGAAGTTTGACAGGTGTTTGTGGAGTAGAAAGAATTTTATATGGAAAAGAATACAAAGGATAAAAAATGGTTAAAAATCACAGGTGCAGTGTGTTCATTTATTATTATAACAGTAGCTGTTTTAATATGCTTCAGCATAAAATGGATGTTTGATACGTGGACGAATCTTTCGATGGAAGAGCTGGTCTATCATCTGACAGCACCGTTAGAAGGAACGAATGAAGAAATGATCTGGCAGTATGTCAGAGTTTGTGTGGTGCCGACCATTCTGATCATGGCTGGAATCAGCGCATTGGTAGTTTTTGGACGTAAGAAAGAAAAACCATATTGGAGAGTTATTGCCGGAGCAGTTGTTATCTCAGTTTTAGCGCAGACTTGTTCTGTATATGGAGCGTGGAAAAAACTGGACATAGGCGGCTATATGGCAAATCAGGGAGAAGTATCTACATTTATCGATGATAATTATGTGGATCCAAGAAGTGTGGAGATTACTTTCCCGGAGCAGAAGAGGAATTTGATTTACATTTTCCTTGAATCTATGGAAACAACTTACGCAGATACAGAGAATGGCGGAGCATCTGAGAAAAATGTAATCCCGGAGCTCACAACTCTGGCTCAGGAAAATGAGGATTTTTCCGGAAAAGATGACACGGCACTGAATGGTGGATATTCTATGCCGGGAACAACCTGGACTATGGGAGCGATGTTCGGTCAGACTTCCGGTTTGCCGCTAAATATTTCTATTGATGCAAACGATATGGACACGCAGGATAATTTCTTCCCAGAGATTATTACAATCGGTGATATCCTAGAAAGTGCAGGATATTCCCAGACATTGATGTTAGGTTCTGATGCAACATTTGGCGGGAGAAGAAATTATTTCACCCAGCATGGGGATTATAATATTAAGGATTATAATTACGCAATCGAACAGGGATGGATTCCGGAAGATTACAAAGTATGGTGGGGATATGAAGACCAAAAGTTATTCAGTTATGCGAAAGAAGAACTTCAGAATCTCGCTGCAGGCAGCGAACCATTCAATTTGACGCTTCTTACAGTAGATACACATTTTGAAGATGGGTATCCGTGTGAGATATGTCCAACTACATATGGGGATAATCAATATGCAAATGTTATGGCATGTTCAAGCAAGCAGGTGGATGAATTCGTAAAATGGATCCAACAGCAGGATTTTTATGAGAATACTACAATTGTAATTTCGGGAGATCACCCGACTATGGACAGTGACTTCTGCGAAGATGTAGATGAGGATTATACAAGAAAAGTGTACACCACATACATCAATGCAGAAGAGGATGCATTATCGTCACGAAGAGTATATACAACATTTGACAATTTTCCTACAACATTAGGAGCGCTTGGTGTTCAGATTGAAGGAGACAGACTGGGACTTGGAACGAATCTTTTTTCCTCTACACAGACACTGGTAGAACGCTATGGGATTGATATGGAAGAGTCCGAGCTTAAAAAGAAATCAGAGCTGATTGACAAGCTGGCAGATATAGATGAGAATAGTGAGGAACTTTTATTAAGACAAGGAAAAGTGCCAACAGGTGAAATAGCAGTCGGAGAGTATGATTATCATACCGCGGCGTTACCTGTTATTGTTTATAACATTGCAAATGATGACAGTATTGCATCTGTAACAGCAGCGTTTTGGCACAATGAAGATCAGAGTGATCTGCAATGGGTGGAGTTACCGCAGAACGAAGATGGGACATATTCGACAAATGTGAACATTGCCAATTTTAATTTTGTATTGGGAGAGTATCATATACACGTATATGCTGTAAACACAGATGGACAGCAGTATTTCCTCGGAGAAGGAATGGGAAGTGTGCAATAAAAAGATGAAAAATATAAAACAGTATTTAGACTTGACTTTTTGGAAATTTATTTTAGTTGGAATTATAAACACACTTGTGGGGACAACAGTAATGTTCGTAGCATATAATCTGTGCCATCTGAATTACTGGGCATCGTCAGCATCCAATTATGTTGTGGGCAGTATTGTGAGTTACTTTTTAAATAAATATTTTACCTTTCAGGATAAGAAAAAATCCTGGAGACAGGTGGGAATATTTGTAGTTAATATTACGATCTGCTACTTGCTGGCATATGGTCTGGCAAAACCATTTGTCAACTGGATACTCGCCGGACAAGCTACAGTTGTTCGTGATAATGTATCGATGTTGGTCGGAATGGGAGCATTTGTAGTGTTCAATTATTTGGGACAGAGGCTGGTAGTTTTTAAAAGATAAGTTTGTATTACATTATGAGGGAAAAGGAAAAGAGTAGACGAATTTGTTAAATAGTGTACTTATGATAAAAGAAATGGCCGCAAAAGCGGCCATTGTCCGGCTATTTTAAATTTTTAGTTGTTTCTGGGGTAGTGGAAAAATGAAGTGGTAATTAATTTTTACTTTTTGTGATATATTCTTTTATATCTTTGAAGAATCCAGCAATCATTATTATCATGATAATTCCAATCGGAAATGCTGAGATAATGCTGATGCTTTGTATATTGTTCATGGAACTTTCAGAGAAGACCAGTGCAATTGGAAGTACTATTAATAATACACACCACAGTAATTCAATTAGTTTATGAGGATGTTCATTTTCTCCAAGTTCTTTGTAGCTATAGCAAGCTGCTGTATAAGCAATTGAATCAAATGAGGTTGCATAAAATGCAATCATACATAAAACAGTGATTACAAGAATTACTTTTGAAATTGGCATTGTATCGATAATATTTAGTATCAATCCATAGAGATCACCATCTGTAGCATACTGTGCAATAAAATCTGTAGCTCCACTTGTCTGAATTCCGAGACCGTAATTTCCAAGTACAATAAAACTTACGATTGTTGAACCAACACCAAAAACATATCCTCCAAGAATTGTCTGTTTAATTGTTCTTCCGCGTGAGATATTTCCAATAAAAAACGGAGCAGCAACAGACCATACCATCCAGTAAGCCCAATAATAAATGGTCCAGTCTTGAGGAAAGTTATTTGTACGTTCCGGATCAGTATAGGTACATAATCCAATAAAATTCTGAAACATTTTTCCTAAACTTTGGAAACCATTCTCAACAATAAATTTTCCCTGTCCTCCAGTAACTAAAACAATTAGCAAAAGACCAAAGAAAAGGTAAATACAGAGTTTGGCTAAAAAGCTGATTCCCTTAAATCCATGCAATACAGCATATGTATATACAACACAGGTGATAAGAAGAATAATAATTGTAACAACAGTTCTACTAAGCGTAATGCCAAATAATTTTACAATAATTGCAGCTAAAAGTGGGGTGGCTACACTGAAAGTAGTGGCTGTACCAGCTAAAAGTGCAAACAATGCAAATAAATCAATGATACGTCCGAGGATTCCATCGGCCTGTTTTCCAATAATCGGGCGGCAGGCTTCAGAATAGCGCTGTCGATTTCTTTTTTTAACATGCAGCATAAATCCAAATACAACTGCAAGTACAAGATAAAATGCCCATGGAATAAAGCTCCAGTGAAACAGTGGGAAAACACCAGCCCATTCCGTGACTGAACCAAGTTCCTCAAGGTGAGGATTTGTTGCATACATGACCCATTCAGCAAATGAATAGAATAAGATATCTGCTGCCAGACCACATGTAAACATCATGCTTCCCCACACAAAAAAGGAAAACTTTGGTTTTTCATTTGGCTCACCAAGAACTACATTTCCATATTTGGAAAAGGATAGGAAAATGGAAATCACTAATACCCCTATACCAATAATTAAATAATAGATTCCCATTGTGTTCCCAAAGAAATATCGGACTTTGCTGATAATATCATTTGATGCGTCTGGGAAGGCGAAGAGTACACCTGCCAATGCCATAATTATGATAAATGGCGCTAAGGTAATTAACCAGTCTATTCTACTGCTTTTTAATTTGTTCATTTAAATTTCCTCCAATTTCTGAGTGGCATAATAATATTTATAGTTCTGTCCAGCATGAAAGGCAAAACCCGCTGCTGCGTTATTTTTATCTTTAAAAGCTTTTATTTCTTTTATCTGCCCTTCGTTGATACCTAAATTAGTAGCAATTTTTTTTAATATTTCTGACCGGGTGTTTGTTGTGTACGACTGGTCAAAAATTCGAAGTTCATCCAAAGTATCGAATTCAAAAATGAAATCCGATGGATATTTACGAATCTTCATTTGAAGTTCGGCAATGTGTTCAATATAAATGGATTCCCACAGTTTATCAGCGGTTTCTGGATTGTTATATTCATTTTCAAGGATTGATAAAAACTTTTTACTGAATTCTTGTGACCAAAATACATGACCAAGCATTACCCAGGAATTGTTACCGCCGACAACGACATTTTGTATTATACCGTCCTTTTCGGTGATGCACCATTCTTCAGTTCTTCCGTTTATGTACACTGCTGAATAGTAGCTGGCATCAACTTCAGTTTCAAATGGATTTTCGAGAAAGTAATTATCGGAGGAACAGATATAGCTGTTTTTTAAATAATTTCTGGCGGCATAAATACTGGAATTATTGTTACGGATTAAATAATCCGGATTGTGAATGAGAATTACTTTATATTTTTCTTTTAGATATTCAAATTGTTCTGCCATATATCCAGTGATTATAACAATCTCTTCAATTCCAGCTTCTCGAAGTTGGCGGATCTGTCGTTCGATTAAGATTTCTCCCCGGACTTCGATTAATGCTTTGGGTCTTTCAAATGATAACGGTGCAAAACGACTTGATGTTCCTGCTGCCATAATAATTGCATTATCTACCTTCATTTGTCTCCTCCATAAAAATTTTATAGTAATCTTTAGCATATCGATACTGGCGTAAAGAATATTCTCCAAAATCTACACCAAGGTTGCGTTTGTATTCACACCAGTTGCTCCAAAGAAGTCCACCAGCAGCGATGTAACAATAGATTTTAATTCTTGTTTCTTTGTTACAGCCTTCAGTAAAGTACATTCCGATTAATTCGTCAATCTGTTCTTTGTTATAAAGCGAATAGATAGCAAACATTGCGATATCAACATGAGGATCTTGCATTCCGGCATATTCCCAATCAATAAGCCGGATATCTTCCTGACCTTGGTCATCTGTGACAAACAGGAAGTTGTCAGGAACTGCATCAATATGAGTTAATACTTTTTCTGCAATATGTGCATCAATATAAGATTTCAAAGACAATACATTGTCTTTTGTTTTCTGATAATCTCTATAGATAGAAGGTTTCCCATTCCAGAGATTTTCATAAAAATTAATTTGACCAAAGATATCGAAATCATGGTCAACTGATAAATGCATTTCATGAAATTGACGGAGTCGATTCATACATTTTTGTACATCATTTTGATCATTTGGATTACAAACTCTTGCGTGGTTAAAAAATTTTGTGATCTTATAACCATTTTCCGGATTAATATATTCAATGTCATCACAGAGATGCTTATCTTGGATAACATGATAAACTTGTGCTTCTTCACGTCTGTTAATCAGTTGATCGGTTCCTTCACCGGGAATACGCATAATGTGTTTAAAACCTCCACATTCAAACAGGAAAGAACGATTTGTCATGCCTTTTTTCAGGACGGTAATGTTTGTAATCTGTTCAGGCTCTGTATGGAGCGCATCAGCAGCAATTTGCAAAACATCAGATTGCAAGTGATTAGAATTGCTGTCTAATTCACGCAACTGCTCGAAAGTATTGATTTCTACAATATTAGAAGAGAGTACCTCCCTTGCCATAACAATCATCTTATCGTGGTCGTATAAGGTCTCTTCCCAAAAACTTCCATCGTAGCGGGAATCTTTATCTAATTCTTGTAGTCGTTTCTGTACAATGGAAGCTTTATCTTTGAGCAAGTAACTGATACCAATCATGGAGTTTCCACCAGAAGAAGGAGAAATAGTTGTTAATTCCATCTTGCGATTGATACGTACAGAACTGTCATTGTCTATTAAGTCACTGACCATGTACCAGGAATAAAGTTCATGCTTAGAAAATGGATTCTGATCACACCAAATATCACAAGGAACAATATATGAATTGGATAAATAATCAGATGCCAGTTTCAAAGAATGAAGATTGTTCTTCGAGGCATATTCTGAATTTACAACTAACTCTACATTATATTCATCTATCAAGTATTCGTATTGTTCTTTCATAAAACCTACAACAACATAGATATTGTGAATATTCACTTCATGGAGTTGTTTGATGAGACGTTCAATTAATGGCTCTCCATGTACTTCTAAGAGTCCTTTAGGAACTTCTGTATTGATTGGAACCATACGCATTCCAAAACCCGCTGCCAGAATAATTGCGTTTTTAGGCGCGGATGCATGTATCATATCCAAAGCTTTTTTGGTTGGCTGTATTTCTTCATCTATATACCCTTCCTGGAGTAAATTTTTAATAGAACGATTAACAACTCCGAGAGAGTGACCGGATGTTTCAGCCAGTTTTCTTTGGTTTGTATAAGTAAAAGATATAATGCTGTTCAAAATATCACATTCCTGAATGTTCATGTACTAGCCTCCTTTATACAATATGAACAAAACTGATTTTACTATAAAAAAATGAGGATGTCAATAAATAATATGGTCGGAACTGCAGAAACACAGAAGGAAAACACAGAAGTTGTTGTATGAAAGTAGGTTAATCTTGAAAAGCATAAAAGTGTAGGATATAATGTATATAATTAAATAAAATGAACGGAAGATGAGAGGGAGGTAAGTGAATGAAAAGAAAGTCGATAATATATTTAGGAGTAGCGTTGATATCTTTTGTGCTGTTGAATGGAAATGTACGAGCAGAAGAAAACATTCAGCTGACAGATACAGATATCGAATCTATAGGAGATAACGATGCTGTGAAATCTGAAATGCACTTCGGTTGGTTATTAGTTGATTCGAAATGGTATTATTTTGAAGAGCCGAATATGGAACATCCAGGTGAAATGGTAAAAGATTGTGTGATGACAATTGGGGATGGTACATATTTTTTTAATTCTAATGGATGTATGTTAACAGGTTGGATAAGAAAACCGGAAGGTTGGTATTATGCAGATGAAAGCGGTCGAATGGTTAAAGGGTGGAAATATATAAATGGAGCATATTATTATTTCGATGCAGCTAATGAAGAACATCCAGGATTGATGTTATGTGATGGAAAGTATGAAATAGAAGGAGACACATATTTCTTCGAAGGCGGCGGCTGCATGTTGAGAGGTTGGATAAGAGAACCAGAAGGATGGTATTATGCAGATGACAGTGGTCGGATGGCAAAAGGCTGGAGATATATAAATGGAGCATATTACTATCTCAATGGAGAGAATGCAGAATATCCAGGACTGATGTTATGCAACGGAAGATATGACATAGATGGAGATTCCTATTTCTTTGAAGGCGGAGGTTGCATGCTGACAGGATGGCAGAGGAAACCGGAAGGTTGGTATTATGCAGATGCGAGTGGACGAATAGCAAAAGGCTGGAGATATATAAATGGTGCATATTACTATCTTGATGGAGAAAATGCAGAACACCCAGGGTTAATGATTTCTCAATGCAAACGAAAAATTGGTGACTATGAATATGTTTTTGAAGCTGATGGAAGAATGAAAACTGGGTGGTCAAAAGAAAATGGAGCATGGTACTATTATGATCAATCAGGGTTACTGGCTACTGGTTGGAGAAGTGTAAATGGAGCATGGTATTACCTTGACCCTGAAAACAATAAAATGGTGGAGGGATGTTGGAAAAAAATAAATGATTCTTGGTATTTTTTACAATCTGGCGGTGCAATGGCTCAAAACTGGCTTGAATTAAATGGTAATTGGTATTATATGGCAACAGATGGAGCTATGAAAACGGGGTGGCAGCTAGTTGGTGGCACTTGGTATTATTTATATACCTTAAATGATTCGCATGGCGGAAGTGAAGGTGTTATGGCTCGGAATACATATATTGATGGATATTACTTAAGTAGCAGTGGAGCTATGATGACTCGGGAACAGTCGCTTATGGCAAGCAGAGCACAAATGTATTCCAGCAATACAGAATGGTTGGTGTTAGTAGATCGTGCAAGTTGTAAGGTTGGAGTATTTCGTGGTGCTAAAGGGATGTGGAATCTGGTAAATTATTGGGATTGCTCACCAGGAAAAGATTCAACTCCAACGGTATCAGGAGTATTTCGTGTAGGAATCAGAGGGTACTACTTTGATTCAGGTAATGCAAGATGCTATTGGTACACTCAATTTTATGGTAATTATTTGTTCCATAGTGTATTGTATAGTAAGTATAATGGAAGCTTGATAGATGGCAGGCTGGGAATGCATTTGTCGCATGGTTGTGTAAGAATGGATATTAATAATGCAAAATGGATATATGATACAATACCGAGTGGAAGTACTGTGGTTGTATATTAATTTATAAGTGAAAACAAAAGTGGTCTGGTGAAAAATACAGGTCACTTTTGGCGTTGTAAGAAAAAAGGAGAGTGTATGGTTAAAGTTAGTGTAATAATACCGATATATAATGTTGAAAAATATTTGAAAAGATGTTTACAAAGTGTAGTTCGACAGACATATGTAGATTATGAAGTTATTTGCGTTAATGACTGTAGTCCGGATAATAGTCAGTTTATAATTGATGAGTACGAAAAAAGATATCCTCAACTTATCAAAAGTTATATTAATGAAGAAAATTTAGGACTGGGAAAAACACGTGAGGTGGGAATAAACAATTCAAATGGACAATATTTGATGTTTATAGATAGTGATGATTATATAGCACCTGATTATATAGAAACATATTATAACGCTATGCAAAAAGGCAAGTACGATGTAGTTATAGGTGGATATACCAGGGACTTAGAAGGAAAGTTAAAAAAACATTTTGCCAAACATAGTATATGGAGTTTAGCTACATATCCTATTGCGTGTGCAAAAATGTATAGAAAAGAGTTTTTATTAAAAAATCAGGTAAAATTTTCAACAATTCGTTGTGGAGAAGATATATATTTTAGTATGGCACTATATTGTGCAAACCCTCAATATAAAGTGATAGATTATTGTGGATATCATTATTATTATAATAGGGAATCTATTACAGGTTCAATGAATTATGAAAAAAATCATGAAAAATTCATAGTGAGTATCTTTAATGAATTTATGGAAAATTATGACATATATAATTTGAAAATGAAAGATAGAAAAGTGATAGAATATGTATATATTGCTAATATGGTAAATGCTTTGATTACATATGGCCATGGTGGTGGAATACGAAGAATGAAGGAGAAGTATGAGTATTGGATAAAAGACATGAAAAAGCGGTTTCCACAATATAGAAAGAACCCATATGTAGGAATATTAAAACCAAAAGGACAGACTTGGAAAATAAAATTGGGCGTTGGTTTGATTGGTGATTTGGAAAAAATTCATTGTGCAAAACCGTTACTATATATAATTTCGTTGGTATAAAAAGGAGATAAGATTGGAAACTTGTAAAGTAACAGTGATTGTTGCGGTGTATAATGCAGCAAGATACCTGGAAAGATGCGTAAACAGCATATGTTTGCAAACATATAAGAATTTGGAAATCATTTTGGTGAATGATGGGTCAACAGACAATTCTGGAGAAATATGCGATGATTTTGCAAAAAATGATAAACGAGTATTAGTGATTCATCAATCAAATAAAGGAGTCTCCGCAGCGCGTAACATAGGAATTAATAGAGCGCATGGAGAATATATGATGTTTGTTGATGCAGATGACTTCTTAGAGAGAAGAATGATAAGTTTATTAATAAAGCATGTTGAAGACAACTACTTAACTATCTGCGGATATTACATAGACATCGAAAAAAATGAAATTGAAAGTTCAAAGAAAATGTTATATGAACAAGTAAATGTATCAAAAGTTAATAAAGAAAAAGTGGTGGATGTATATAAAAAAGGTTTGCTAAGTTCTGTGTGGAATAAAATGTATTTGACAAGAATAATAAGAAATAGTGGATTATTCTTTTTGGATAATTTGAGTTTGGGGGAAGATGCACTATTTAATTTGAAGTATATAACAGTTTCAAATTGTGATTTTATTATACTAAATGAACCTTTGTATCATTATGTTAAGAGAAAAAATGAAAGCTTAAATCAGAAGTATCGTTCGGATTTCTTTGAAATACAAATAAAATTATTTGAAAGTATAATTGATTTTGGAAATAATGTTCGTATTAGTAAAGATGATATGAATGAATTAAATTGTCTTTATTTTAATGCGTTGGTGGTAGCAATAGACAATTTGTATTGTAATCGTAAAAAGATGACATCTGCAGAGTATAATGCTAAAATGAATTGTTTGAAGAATGAAAAAATATATAAAAGATTAATCAAAGGGATAAATGGGAAAGATAAAGTGATATGTTTTATTCGTTATCAACTGATAAAAAGTGGAGCATTTGTTGTAGATTGGAAAATTAGAGAGGTAATAAAAAGAAAACTTGGAGTGGAATGATATATAATATATAAGAAAGTAGATAACCAGTTAAGATGAATAAATATAGAGAGTATTGTATTAAATGTGATATAGGAGATAGATAGGAAACAGATAGAGTTGTTGTCCAAGAATGGAAGGAGTCATAAGTGAAAACGGATTGCTGTGAAAACAAATTAATTATACCAACAGGATATATGGGGTCGGGTTCATCAGCTATTACAGATTTAATATGTGAATTTGATGGATATGAAGCCGATAATGGAACTTTTGAATATGTGTTTTTACATTGCCCTGATGGATTGTTTGATCTTGAGGATAAGCTTTTGATAGGAAATAATTCGATGAGAAGTGACGAGGCAATTAGAAGTTTTGAAAAAAGAATGTATGAACTGTATAGTAACAAATATTGGTGGGTAGCAAATTATAAAAAAAGAATAGGAAGGGAATTTTGGAAATATACAAAAGATTTTACTGAATCATTAGTCCAATATGAATCAGAGGCATATTGGTATATGCAGGAAAGAATTGATTTTTTGAAATTTTTGAAATTAGGATTCAGAGCATTGATACGAAATGTTTCAAGGGGAAAGATAGTGATAAAAAAACCGTTGGAATATAAAATTATGCGTACGTCTTTTGTGACACCAGAAGAATTTTATGAAAAAGCTCAAAAGTATATAAATAATATATTGAAATGTATGGAAATCGAAAAAAAAAATATAATACTTGATCAGATGTTATTGCCACATAACGTTTATAGAGCGGAAAAGTATTTTGATGATAATATGGAATGCTTTGTTGTGAACAGAGATCCAAGAGATGTTTTTATTCTTAACAAATATGTATGGACAAGGAATGGAAATCCTGTTCCATTTCCAACAGATGTAAAAGAATTTTGTGGATATTATAAAAGATTGCGAGCAATAGAAAAACGGTGTGATAATATACATGTGCATATAATACAATTTGAGGATTTAATATATAAGTATGATGAAAAAGTAAATCAGATAATTGATATCTTACGATTAGATGAAACTGCACATTCAAAAAAGAAAACAATGTTTAATCCTCAAAAGAGTATCAATAACACACAATTGTTTATGTTGAATAAATATAGAGAAGAAGCTAAGATAATAGAAAGGGAACTTCCTGAATTTTTGTATGATTTTCCTTATATAAACAGTACGGATGTTGAAAAGAGCTTTTAGGCGTAAGTTATTCTATAAACTGTGCTGAATATTTTGCAAAATAGAGCATTAAAAATTAGAAATTGAACATTTAGAAAATTTGTGAGAAGAGGTAAATATGGAACAGCAGAATGATAATACACAAACGGCCAAAACCGCAATATTAAATACAGTTGCTAATTGTATCTCACTTGTTGTGGGTATGATAATGATACCGATTGTAACAAGAGTTTTGTCAACTGAACAGATGGGAATTGCTAATACATTTATATCTACAAGAAACACGGTTGTTATAATTATTACATGTTCCGTATATGCATATGTTCATAAAGCAATGATAGAATTTAAAGATGAGAAAAAGAGCTACATATTTAGTATAATTGTTTTCTCGATTCTTGCAGTTGTGATTAGCTTTTGTATAAGTCTTATTTTTAAAGAGAAGTTAATGAAGCTATTATCTTTAGATAATTTTTTATATTATTGGTTGTTCATAAGTTGCCTTGGCTTTGCATTATATAGTATAGCGGATTATTATTGTATTTTTCAAAATAAGTATTATATAGTTGCCATGATAGTGTTGAGTGTTGGACCAATTTCGCAGTTCTTATCAGTGGGACTATCCTATGTATTGGAAAATGATAAATACATTGGACGAGTTATCGGTTTGGATTTTGTATATCTGTTGGTTGCGGTCTGTTTGATTGTTTGGATGTTTGTTGGAAGAAGACCGAAATTTAAAACAAAATATGTAAAAACTACATTGGCATTTACAATTCCGATAATACCACATCTGTTATCGCAGATGGTATTGACCCAATGTGATTTAGTTATGATTTCATATTTTTGTGGTAGTAGTAAATCGGGAATTTATAGTATGGGTCATACGGTGGGCTTTTTGGCACTTACTGTGATGTCCCAGATAATGGCATCATGGTCACCATGGGTATACAGGAGAATGGAAGATAAAGAATTTAAAACGATTTTTGATAATTCGAAGTTGATAGTTTTAGTTGGAGCTTTTATTTCAATAGGGCTTTTGACGATATCAACAGAGCTTATAAAGATTTTTTTGACAGACGTGTACTCTCCGTGTATTTATATAGTTCCAACGCTTGTGGTGGCAATGTTTTTCCAGTTTATTTATATATTTGTATATGATTTTCAGTTTTTTAATAAGAAAGCAAAATCAATCGCAGCTTCATCTATAGTGGCAGCAATTTTTAATCTTATAACAAATTATATATTTATTCCGAAATTTGGATTTTTAGCTGCAGGGTTTACTACATTAGCAAGCTATTTTGTTTTACTTATGATAAATTATTTTTTTACTGTGAGAATAGGGATAAATAAAGTTTATGATATCAAACAATTGTTTGCATGGACAATTGTTGTTGGAGTATATGCATTAATATGTGTTAAATTAAAAAATGAATTTATTGTAAGATACATTATGTTTATAGGTTTTTCATTGGTATTGTTAAAAATAAAATCAAGGGATTTAATAAGACTGCTGAAAAATTTCAAATAGGACTTAGAGGTGAAAACTGATGATATTAGAAGAAAACTTAAAAGAAGTGAAAGAAAGAGATTTTTTGAAAATCTGTAATCATTACGATGATTTGGTACAGATTGAAACAAAACTTATATTTGGGAAACATTATGACGATAAAGTTTTTCTTACAATTATTCTTCCTGTGTATGATCATCCAGAGGAATTTATAAAAAGGGCTTTAGACAGTGCATTAAATCAAAATTGTAATTATAAGTATCAAATAATAGTCATAGATGATTATGCTATAGAAGAACAGACAGTTACTGAAAAATATGTAAGAAAATTAAATGATTCGAGAGTAATATATTACAAAAATATGAAAAATATGGGAGTGTTTGGAAATTGGAATAGAGCAATTTTACTTGCAAAATCTGAGTGGATATGTTTTTTACATAGTGATGATTTTTTAAAGGATAATTATTTACAGAATATGTATGATATTGTAAGAAGTCATCCGGATATAGATCAATTAGCGTGCAATTATAAAAAACTTGATTTTTTAAATGGAGAGGTTGATGTACAAAGTGAAATACACGGTACTTCAGGCAAAAGAAAACTTAGAAAGGTAAAGTATACAGAGTATTTATATGAAATGAAAACATCTGTAAAAGGATCGTTTTATAAAAGAGATAAGTTGATAGAGATAGGTGGATTTAGAAGTCAAGGAGATGGAATTGGACTTGATGATTATCCACTTATGATGAAATTCGCTTATTACTTCAATACTTATTTACTTGAAGAAGAACTATATTTAAATTCATGGGCATGCAATGACAGTTTAAATACTAAGCATTGGTACCCAGAGCTCGTTGAAAACTATTATATGTGGTTATATTTTGCAAAAAAAGAAAAAAATATAAAAAGATTTTTTTATGAAAAAGCTGCGAAATATCTATTATTGGAACGTGCTAGAATTTACAAATCTGGAAAAAGTTGGGTAGGAGTTCCGATTAAAGTTGATTATGGAGAATTAAAACATGATTGTGAGTTAACCAATATAGACATAAATCGCCTTTTGGAAGCTATTTCATTTGTCATGGTTTATATATTTCAAAAACAAAAAAATAGAATTGGAATTGAAGAGTTAGTTAACATAGAAGAAATGAAAACTGGTGATAGTGAGTAAAAAATAGCATTTCAGAGATTATATGCTATCTGAAAGATTTAGAAATAAGATAGTGTAAATATAGATGAAAAAATTATCACACATTTATAATATAGACATAATAATGGAGGAAAGTGGATTTTGAAAAGACTAAAAAAAATTAATAAGAGAATATGTGCAGCCGTGATGATTATCGCTATGGGATTATCAATGATATCAGGAACGAGAGTATTGGCGGCAGAAGAAATGAATACTGATACAAAGCGAGAAGATGAATCGGAGATTATTACACAACCAGAAGAAACAGAGGTAACAAATCCAGAGACAGAAACAAAAGAAGAGACTATTAATGAAAATATAGATAAAAACATTTCGAATGATGATAAAATAACAGAAGATATTGCACTGGAAGTACAGAAACCTATGATACAGTATGTTTATGTTGAAAAGCCTAATTTACAAGTAGGAGAAAAACAGAAAATCGTAGTTTCATTTTCAGAAAATATAGATGCTGATGAAGTGGTTCTGTTATATCAAAAAGAAAATTCATTAGATGTCTTGGAAACAAATGTGACTAATGAAGAGGATGGGGCAAAAGAATTTGATATTTTATTTCCAAATGAATCAGATATGGGAACATATTATATTCAAGGAGTAAAAATATATAATGGAAGTGAAGAGATAGTATACAATTTTAAAGAAATAGGAATCGATGCTAAATTTGGAGTAGAAGAATATTGTGAAACAGAACCAGATGCAATAGTGGAGAATGCTGATAATTCAACAGCAGTCTCCGATGAGGTGGGAATTTCAGTAATGTCTTTAGATGATGAAGGCAATATTGAGGATAATACAGAAGTAGAAGAAAGTGTAAATAAAGAAATAAACAGCGAAAATGATATTGCAGTTTATTCTGAGAATACAGAAAAAACTGCAAAGTCGTATGTCATTGTTTTGGATCCAGGACATGGAGGGTACGATGGAGGTGCAAACGGTAATGGAGTAAATGAAAAAGATTTAACATTAAAAATAGCTAAATACTGTAAAAAATATTTAGAGCAACAAGGAAACGCTAAAGTATATATGACTAGGAACGATGATACATATGTTAGTTTGGCAGGGAGAGTAGACTATGCAGCTAGTGTTAATGCGAATCTTTTTGTAAGTATTCATTTGAATTCAGGAGGGGGACATGGAGCGGAAGTATATTATCCTAATAGTAATTATCGCTCAGATATTGGAAGTGAAGGAAAAACATTGGCACAAAGTGTACAAGATGAGTTAATTGCACTTGGAATTTATAGTAGGGGGATAAAAATAAGAAATAGTCAAGATTCAAAGTATCCGGATGGTTCGACACAAGATTACTATGCTGTAATTCAGCGGAGCAAACGTGCAGGATTTCCGGGGATTATAATTGAGCATGCGTTTATTGATAGCACTAATGATTTTTCAGCTTTTTTGAATTCAGACGAAAAACTGGAACGATTGGGAAAAGCTGATGCAACGGGAATATTAAAATATCTTGGAATTGGTAAAGGAGAGTGGAAACAAGAAAACAACGGTTGGAGATATCAGTATATATCAGGGAAATTTGCGATTAATAAATGGGAGTATATAGATGGATTTTGGTATTTTTTTGATGGAAACGGGTATAGACAAACGGGGTTTGTAGAAATTGCAGGAATCATTTATCATTTTGATAGTGATGGTAAAATGTCAATTGGTTGGGAAAAAATAAATGGCAAATATTATTATTTTAGCTCATCTGGTGCAAAACAAACTGGTTGGGTGAAACCATATGATACCTGGTATTATCTGAATCAGGATGGAGTGATGCAGACGGGGTGGCTGAGATTTACAGATGTAACATATTATCTAGATGAGTCAGGAGCATTAGTAGAAGGCTGGAGATGGATAGACGGGAAATGCTATTACTTTAAATCCGGAGGTTCCATGGCAAGAGATACATGGATTGGTGACAGCTATGTAGATAAAGATGGAGTATGGATAAAAGGCAAAGTAAAAGAAAATGAATGGGTACAAGTAGGAAATGAGAAATGGTATCGTCATGCAGATGGAAGTTATACGAGGTCAAACTGGGAAAAGATAGATGGAAAGTGGTACTTTTTTGATCAGAATGGCTGGCTAAAGAGAAGCTGCTGGGTAAAGCCATATGATACATGGTATTATGTGGATTCCGAAGGGGTGATGCAGACGGGGTGGCTGAGATTTACAGATGTAACATATTATCTAGATGAGTCAGGAGCATTAGTAGAAGGCTGGAGATGGATAGACGGGAAATGCTATTACTTTAAATCCGGAGGTTCCATGGCAAGAGATACATGGATTGGTGACAGCTATGTAGATAAAGATGGAGTATGGATAAAAGGCAAAGTAAAAGAAAATGAATGGGTACAAGTAGGAAATGAGAAATGGTATCGTCATGCAGATGGAAGTTATACGAGGTCAAACTGGGAAAAGATAGATGGAAAGTGGTACTTTTTTGATCAGAATGGCTGGCTAAAGAGAAGCTGCTGGGTAAAGCCATATGATACATGGTATTATGTGGATTCTGAAGGAGTGATGCAGACAGGCTGGTTAAAATTAACAGAAGGAACGTATTATCTGGATGAATCCGGAGCATTAGTAGAAGGTTGGAGAGTTATTGATGATACAATGTGTTATTTCCGTTCTGGAGGTTCTTTGCGTTGCAAAGGTGTGACAACAATTATGGGAACTAGTGGATTGGGAACTACTAAAAATACTGTTGTGGACAAACTGGAAAAAATGTATTTAAAGAGTGGCAGAATATATCCTGCATATTATTCACAATATGGTGGAGCGGCTACAATTAGAGAATTTTGTGAGATAATATATGAAGAAGCCACAGATGAAAATGTTAAACCTGAAGTGGTATTTGGACAAGCCATGAAAGAGACAGGTTATTTACAATTTGGAGGAGATGTTCAGATAGAGCAGTTTAATTTTGCCGGATTAGGGGCAACTGGAAATGGTGTACATGGAAACAGTTTTGCTAATATTAGAGAGGGAATACGTGCTCAGGTACAACATTTGAAAGCATACGCATCTAAAGATTCTTTGAATCATGATTGTGTAGATGTGCGCTTTGGATATGTGAATAGGGGGAGTGCGCCATATGTAGAGTGGCTTGGAATAAAGGAAAATCCTAATAAAGCAGGCTGGGCTGCAAGTAGTGAATATGGAATAGATTTAGTTGAAAAATATATTAGCCCAATGTATAAACTATAGGAGAGGAGTTTTAGTTAGCGAATAATTAACTAATTGTATGGAATATGAAGCATGTATTTGTAATTTGCGCATATAAGGAAAGTCAGTATTTAGAAGAATGTATAAATTCATTGATAAGGCAAACGAAAAAAAGTAATATTATTATTGTTACATCTACACCTAATCCATATATACATAATATGGCTAATAAGTATGAAATAGATTATTATGTAAATGAGGGACAAGGTGGAATTACACAGGATTGGAATTTTGGATATAAATGTGCTTTGGAAAAATATCATAGTGAATATATTACGATAGCACATCAAGATGATTTTTATGAAACGAATTATTTATCTACTGTACTAAAAGAGGCTGAAAAAGCGTCTCATCCATTAATTATATTTGGGGATTATTATGAAATTAGAAATGGCTGTAAAGTATATAAGAATCGATTATTGAAAATTAAGCGTTTGATGTTATTACCACTTCGAATTAAAATATTACAAAAATCGAAATGGGTTAGACGAAGAATATTATCTTTAGGATCCCCAATATGTTGTCCTTCAGTTACTTTTACTACCAATAATTTGCCTGATGTAATATTTGAAAATCATTACCGCGCATGCGAGGATTGGGAAGCCTGGGAAAAAATTTCCCGATTGAATGGAGAATTTATATATATTTCTCGACCTGTAATGGGACATAGGATACATGAAGATTCAGAAACTACAGCAGCTATAGGTGATAATAAACGTACGAAAGAAGAATATGAGATGTTTTGCAAATTTTGGCCAAAGATTTTTGCGAGACTTTTATTAAAACAATATTCGAAAGGACAGCAATCGAATCAGTTAAATGTCGATAAGCTGAAGAAAAAATAAATGAAGAAATTAATTATTATTCCAGCATACAATGAAGAAAGTAATATTGTTAAGACAGTTACTGCAATTCAAAAAGATGCAAAAGATTTTGATTATGTGATTATTAATGATTGTTCAACAGATAGGACAAGGCAAATATGTGAGGAAAAAAAATATAATATAGTAAATCTTCCGATTAATCTTGGAATTGGAGGAGCTGTTCAAACTGGATATAAATATGCATTGGAGCATTCTTATGATGTGGCAGTTCAAGTAGACGGAGATGGACAACATGATCCAGAGTTCTTAAATAAAATGGCAGATTATTTAATAGAACATAATTTGGATATGGTAATTGGGTCTAGATTTATTAAATGTGAAGGATTTCAATCGTCTAAATTAAGAAGAATTGGAATTATTTTCTTTTCGAAGTTGATAAAATTCCTTACACGAGTAGAAATAACAGATCCGACATCTGGATTAAGAATGGTTGGAAAAAATGTAATATCACTTTTTGCATTTGATTATCCAAGGGATTATCCAGAACCAGAAAGTGTTGTTGCTGTAATACGAAGAAACATGAGAGTGGAAGAAATTCCAGTTGTTATGAAAGAGCGAGAAGGTGGAGTTTCTTCAATCTCTATGAAAAAATCTGTATATTATATGATTAAAGTAACTTTGGCGATATTAATAGAACGGATTAGAAAGTATTAGAGGTGTAAAAATGAGCGTACGACTTCAGATTATTATAGCAGTATTTATTATTGTTGCCTTAGTAGTAATCGTAAATATGATTAGAAAAAAAAGATTAGAACTTAGATATGCGTTGGCGTGGCTGCTTGTCGGTATAGGAGTATTAATATTAGATTGTTTTCCAAGTTTAATTGATTGGATAGCACAAAAATTAGGAATTGTTAATCCTGTTAATATGTTGTTTTTCTTAGGTTTTTGCTTTTCATTAATAATAATTTTTGTGTTGACTATATCAGTTTCAAGAACTTCTATTAGAATAAAACAATTGACACAGGAATTAGCTTTATTTGAAAAACAGGAAGATGTAAAAAAGAAAAATGAATATTAGACTTTTAAATATGAAGTTAAATATCAACGAATAGGAATTGTTTATAGAGAAAGGTAGCTAGATGAAGAAGAGATGGAAATGCTATGTAAATAAAAAGAGCATAAAAAAATGGGGCTTGTGTATTGTTTTAGCAATAATACTGGGCTGTATGTGCTCTGGTGGGTATTCAGGAATACAGTATATCCGTGAAGGAAATAATCATTCTGTGAAAAAAATTAATGAAAAAAATTTTCAACTAGATAACATTGAAGTGAATCAAGGCAATACCGTATACCGTATAAGTGCTGATCAATCTAAAATTGTAATTTCGTTTCCTGAAAAAGAATATATATCAAAGTTAAAATATGCATATACTACTTTGCAAAATACAGAAGCAAAAGTGAGGATATATGCAGAGAATTTGTATGGAAATGAAGAAGTACAGGAGAAAATCGACTATTACAATACGACACTGGCACATTCTATTGTTAATATACATTCAAAAGTGAGTAGAATAGAAATAGATTTTGGAAATATCGGAACGATTATGGAAGTGTCGGATTTTGAAATATATAACGGTTTTCAATGGAATATATTTTTGACATTTTTTTTAATAATGGTTGTTTTTTTTATTACATATATGATATTTTTTAGGAATGAAAATGCTAGATATCCAGAGATTGCATTACTTATGACAATTTTAATGTTGTCAGGTTGCATATTGGTACTGCAACCTGTGACATGTACAGGGATGGATGAACAGATACATTTTATGAATGCATTTCAATTAGGAATAAAAAAAGCGCAACTTATCTCAAATGCTGCGATAGATAATGTAGTAGGAAATGCAGATTGGTTAAATTGGCATCCAATGTCAAGTTATGAAGAACATTTAGAAGAAATTCATAGTATGATTAATTTGGGAAAAATGCCTACAGAGAATGTTGGCAGTGGATATTGGAGCATAGCGAGTGTTGGGTATATTTTTCAGACATTTTTTTTGAAAATAGGACTATTATTACATTTGCCGTTTTATATTTGTTGGCTTATGGGAAAAATGGGAAATTTGCTTTTGTATGCGATAGGTATGTCTATAGCAATGTATCTATTACCGTGTGGAAAAAGAGTGTTTGCAGTTATTGCGATTGCTCCAGTTTCTTTGTTTATTTGTACGACATACACTTATGACGTGACGGTTACTGTATTTATTACTATTGGAATTAGTGTATTATTAAAGATGCTGCTAACGGAAACCAAGTTTAACAGAAAATGGCAAGTAATATATATATTATGTATGGTTATAGGGTGTTTACCTAAAGCAGTTTATGCTCCGTTAGTATTACTTGCTTGGATTGTACCAAAAGAAAAGTATAATTCAAAGAAAGAGTACTATGTTTTTAGGGGGCTTATAATAGCGTCAATGTTACTTTTAATAGCAAGTTTTGCATTACCAGTGTTGTTCCCGAGTGGTGGAAATGAAGTGGCAGGTGATTCGCGAGGTGGGAATACTAGTATAAGCGGACAAATGTCTTATGTATTAGGACAACCAGTAGCTTATGCAGTTGTTTTGGTTAGAAATATATGGAATAGCTTAGTTGATTATGTAATAGGTAGATCTATTTTTGGAATTATGGGATATGTAGGCGCAGTGACGCAACCTATCTTATTTGCTTTATTAGTTTTTGGAGTTGCATTAACAGATAATTACAAAAATAAAGATGTTAGAGATATTAAAAGTAAACATCGAATTTCGATACTTTTTTGTATTGCAATCGTACTTGCATTTATTTGGACAGCATTATACCTTTCATATACAGAAGTGGGGAATATGGTGATTGCAGGAGTACAAGCAAGGTATTATCTTCCATTTATTTTCTTAATTTATTTGTGTTTTCAGAATAATAAAATAAGGTGGCTTATGCCGGTGAGCCATCTTATTTATTATAGATAGGTTAGCCAAAACTAATTTGGATTGCCTGAGCAAAATTATAGTAAGGGAGTGTGTTTGCATGAAAGAAAAGAAGAGGTCTGCCGCCAGTTGGATACTGGAGTGGGCGGGACAAAAAAGAAGTGCCTATGTATGGAGTGTAGTGCTTGCGGTAGGAAATGTTATTTTTAAAATAATTCCGTATTTTGTTATTGCAGATATAGTGAAGATGTTTCTGAATAGTAATCAGGAGTTCAAAGAATATCTTGTTAAGGCAGTTTGGATTGCAGTGTCATTTATCCTTGCAGAGCTGCTTCATTCACTTTCTACGGCACTCTCGCATAAGGCAACATTTACAGTGCTTGCAAATATACGAAAAGCCTGCTGTGAAAAGCTGGCAAGGGTGCCTCTTGGATATGTAAAGGATACTTCATCTGGTACATTCAAGAACATTCTGGTAGAAAGGATCGACAGTATTGAAACGACTCTGGCGCATATTGTTCCGGAGTTTACTTCCAATCTGCTGGCGCCAGTCATTATCTTAATTTATTTCTTCCTGATAGACTGGAGGCTGGCGCTCTGGTCATTAATGCCGGTTATAGCTGGTTTTCTTTCTTATTTTGGTATGATGCTGGATTATAAGCCAAGTTTTGAGAGAACGGTTCAGACAACAAAGGATTTGAATGATGCAGCAGTGGAATATATTGATGGAATTGAAGTCATCAAAGCATTTGGAAAAACGGAAAGCTCTTATGCCAAATTTACAAAGGCAGCTATGGAATATGCAGATTCCTTTATTTCGTGGATGAAACGCTGCTCAATCTTTCATGCACTGCTGATGGTTGTGACACCGTATACATTATTGACAGTTCTTCCATTTGGAGCACATTATGTGGAAAATGGAACACTGACGATTTCAAGTTTTGTTATGTGTATCATTCTGTCACTTGGAATTGTAGGACCGATTATTACAGTAGGTTCTTATACTGATGATCTGGGTAAAATCAGTGTGATTGTTGATGAGGTGGTTGGAATTCTAAAACAGCCAGAGCTTAAAAGACCTGAAAAGAGTACCGCAGCTCCAAAGGATAATTCCATCACACTTACCGATGTCAAGTTTGGTTATCATGAAAGGGAAATCCTGCACGGAGTGAATATGAAGTTGAATGCTGGCACAGTTAATGCGATTGTAGGCCCATCGGGAAGCGGTAAATCCACAATTGCAAAGCTGATTGCTTCTCTTTGGGATGTAAATAGCGGAAGTATCAAGATCGGCGGTGTTGACATAAAACAGATGTCACTTGTTGATTTTAATCGAAAAATCGCATATGTAGCACAAGACAATTATCTGTTTAATGAAACTGTCCGCGAAAATATCAGACAGGGTAATCCGAAAGCAACAGATGAAGAAATTATAGACGTAACGAAAAAGAGCGGCTGCTATGATTTTATCATGCAGCTTGAAAATGGATTTGATACAATTGTCGGTGGAGCAGGTGGTCATTTGTCAGGCGGTGAGAGACAGCGTATCTCAATTGCAAGAGCTATGCTTAAAGATGCGCCAATTGTTATTCTTGACGAGGCGACTGCGTACACAGATCCTGAGAATGAAGCTATTTTGCAAAATTCTATTGCAAAGCTTGTTGCAGGAAGGACTCTCATTGTTATTGCACACAGACTTTCTA
>OGQI01000548.1_pt1 | contig 29380 bp, 29 predicted proteins | sample 1553171 | NCBI WGS metagenome assembly OGQI01 (sample SAMEA2579988, study PRJEB22360) | human gut metagenome | biome: human gut; feature: human-associated habitat; material: faeces | place: Denmark | collected 2008/2010
AGCTCGATAAAACCGAAAACCTTGCTGTCCCTTATTGTTCTTATCCAGCCCGCCACCACCACGTCCTTGTCGGCGTAAAACTCGGACTCGCGGTATAAAGCAGACAATAAAAGTCTTTTCATCCTTCACCTCAGTTGTTTTTGTTTCTCAGCTTTCTCAAAAACGGAGGAATAGAGCTGTCTTCCTTGAGATTCATATTGGGATTTGGCAAAATGCCGTCGGAATAAGCCGCCGCCGTTTCTTTAAGCTTAACGATTTAAGCTGCTCCGCAGAGACCTGAGGCTGTTGCACCTTGACAGGCTCCTCTATTCTGCTGCCGTAAAGCTCTTTTGCCGGACTCAAAGCGGAATTTTCAGTTTCCTTTCCCGCAAACACGTTTTGCTTTAAGGGCTTGTCCGTAGGCTTTACGTCGAAGCCAGTGGCGATAATAGTCACCTGCACCTCGTCGTCTATATCCTCCCTGATGTCCGCTCCGAAAATAATCGCCGCGTCTCTGTCCACAACCTCTTTTACAAGGTCTACGGCGTGTTGAATTTCGCCCATGGTCATATTCAGCCCGCCAGTAATATTTATTATTATTCCCGTAGCGCCTTCTATAGTGGTTTCAAGCAGCGGACTGTAAACGGCCTGACGAACCGCGTCTATGGTGCGGTTGTCGCCGCGTCCCACGCCAAGCCCCATATGCGCCATACCTCTGTTGCGCATGACCGTTTCCACGTCGGCGAAATCGAGATTTATCAGCGAGGAGGAGACGATGATATCGGAAATGCCCCTGACTCCCTGACGCAAAACCTCGTCGGCGCGTTGAAACGCTTCCACCACAGTTATATCCTTGCTGAAATTCTGTATCAGCCTGTCGTTGGGTATGATGACAAGCGTGTCCACGTTCTTCTTTAAATTCATTATGCCGATTTCGGCATTGTCCATGCGGCGTTTTCCCTCGAAGCTGAACGGTTTGGTTACGACGCCGACGGTAAGAATACCCATTTCCTGCGCGATACCTGCGATTATGGGTGCAGCGCCCGTGCCGGTGCCTCCGCCCATACCTGCGGTAATAAACAACAGGTCTGTTCCCTTGAGAGCCTCTTTAATGGCTTCGCGACTCTCCTCCGCCGCCTGCCTGCCGATTTCCGGATTGGCTCCCGCGCCGAGTCCTTTGGTAAGCTTTTCGCCGATTTGAATTTTTTCCGACGCTTTTGACAGGTAAAGCGCCTGCTTGTCCGTGTTGACCGCAACAAACGACGCGCTCGTAATGTTTGCCTGTATCATACGGTTGACGGCATTGTTCCCGCCGCCGCCTACTCCGACCACCTTGATTTGTGCGACTTTGTCCGCTTCGTTATATATATAATCCATAATTTTCTCCCTGATAAATCTGATAGTATATGTTTATTTTTGTTTAAGCGCGATATCCAGCAAACCGTATGCCGAGGTATAGAAGGCTTTGGTTGCCTGCGGAATGTCCGGAAGCGCGTTTTTAACGTTGACGTCGAGATATTGAGAAAAATATTCCGTTCCGCCTATGACGGAAGACAAACCGCCTCCCGTAACGTATATCGGAGTGTTGCGCTTTATTTCGTAAGGACACAATTCCAGAGCTTTTGCAAAATAGTCGGCTATTTCTTCGATTCTTGCGCGAACCACCTCGTTTGCTTTTTCCGCTTTGAGCGAAAGCCCTCCCGACAACACATAATTGTCCGACGAATCAAATTCCAGCTTTAAATTCACCTTGCTTTTGAGTTCTTCCGCCTGCGCAAAGGAAATTTCCATCACCTGCTGCAAATCCGCCGAAATGTTTCCGCATCCCATGGAAAAGGATTTAAGATAAACCAAACCCTCCCCGCATACAAGCATGACGTTTGATGTGATGTAGCCGACGTCCAGCAAAAGAGCGTAGCCGTCTCTGACGGATTGCTCGATTAACAGCAGCGATTGGGCAAGACAGGAGGAAACGAATTCCCAACCCGAAAGAGCGCATTTTTTCAGAATTGCCCCGACAACGTCCGTGAATACGCGGGAAGCAAAACAATAGGATATCAGACCGTCCATTTTGTTCGCCGTCCGACCTATCGGGTCGGCGACGTCCTCTTTGTCGTCCAGAGTGAAAAAAATACCCGCCCTGCCTATCGGCAAAAACTTTTTGTCGCCGTCAAATATGTCCGTCTTTTTGTAAATTTCATTTACGTCGTCTTTCGTTATACGTTTTTTGAAACGATAGAGATTTGTCGCTTCGCCAACTGTCACGGAAGTAAACTCTCCGGGTACACCGACGAATACTTCCCTTATCTGACGGCCATAGCTTTGTTCCGCCTGACGGAGGGCATAAGACACGGCGTCCGACAGCCTTTCCGGCTCAAGCCACTCTCCGTCGTAAAATCCCGCGTATTTGCTTTCTCCGCGCGCAACAATCAAAAAGCCGTCGGGCGTTTTCTTGCCTACGAAGACGACAATCTTGCTCGAACCGAAATCGATGACAGCGACTTCGGCGTTTTTTCTGAAGTTGAAAAAGTTCATTTTTAATCCTCTGATTCAGTCGGCGTTTACTACCGTCGTGATTTTTCCGTCCTTTTCCGATACCTCTATTGTCGTGCCGAAATGCGTGTTGTCCTTCTCGTCGGATGCGTAAACGCTCCAACCGGCGTGAATTTTGCGTTGAAGGTCGGAAACGGGGTCGTTGATTTTAAGCACCGCTCCCGTATTGAATGCAAGACTCAAGCAATAGTAGTCCGGCATTGCCTGAACGGAAACCGAATCAAGCAAATCGGGCAGCTCCACAAAATCGAATCCTCCCTGCCACAGCGTCCTGAAAACCACTTCGCTTACCTCGTTGAGCCAGGTCGCTTCGGGTTTGAATTCAAGCCGTCTTCCGACAGAGGGAGCGCCGCTTAAATAGGAGGAAAAATTCAGCGCGGGAAATTCGGTCACAGGCTGATTGAAAGCTTCCAGCACATAATTTTCGCTGTCAAGAAGATAATAAACCCCGTTGTGGGAAATGACGGAAACGGGCTCCCGCACGGTTACGAAAATTTCCAGAAAATTGGGAAACAGACGGTTGACGCCCTGCACCTTTATGTAAGGATAATTCGACTCAGTCTGTGAAATCAGCTTTTTTCCCGAAAGAAAGAATATGCTCTTTCCCTTGAAATCCTCAATCAGCTTTTCTCCCGTCAAATCCGAATATCTTTCCGGCGCGTCTACATAAACCGTCTCGCCCGTGTTTTCGTCGTAATGCAGAAACACAAGACTTGCTTTTTGAAGCGTAAAAACAGTGCTTCCCAAAACGATAAGTATGACTATCGCCAGGAAAACCGAAAAAATAATCAGCAGCTTCTTTTTCGCGTTTTGCTTCATCAGATTCCTCCGGACAAAAAATCCGCATTTAACTTTTATATTATACATACGGACGACGGATAAGTCAATAAAAACGCGCGTACATTTAAAGATGTTGATGCAGTATTTTGACATATTTTAACACGAAAAGCAAGAAATATGGATAATTTAAAATATTATGTCAGAAATAATACGCAATCAAAGTCTAGTTTTTTAAAATAATCCAAATGAAAAAGCCCGCCGTTCAGGCGGACCTTTTACGTTCATATTCTGCGTATATCCGCGCCGACAGAATTGAGAGCTTTGTCAAGCATAAAATATCCTCTGTCGATGTGCTTCGCATTGTTTACGACCGTCACACCTTCGGCGTTAAGCCCCGCCAGCACAAGCGCGGCGCCGCCTCTGAGGTCGCAGGCGTTTACCTCTGCGGACTTCAATCTGTTCACTCCCCTAACCAACGCAAGTCTGTCGCGCACGGTTATGTCGGCGCCCATTTTCGTAAGCTCCGACACATGCTTGTAGCGCGTCTCAAAAATATTTTCCACTATTACGCTTGTGCCCGAAGAAACCGTTTCCAAAGCAAGTATCTGCGCCTGCAAATCGGTAGGAAAACCGGGGTACGGAGAGGTCTCTATAAGCGAAATGGCGTCGGGGCGTTTAAGGCACTCGATGTAAACGCTGTTTTCTCCGACGTTCAAACGCGAAACACAGTTTTCAAGCTTGCTTAAAAGCGCAGTGATATCGTCGGGCACGCAGTTGGACACAAGGAGCTTGCCGCCCGTTATTGCAGCGGCAATTATGTAAGTGCCCGCAACGATTCTGTCGGGTATAGGCTCAAATTCGCATCCGTCAAGCTTTTTCACGCCTTCGATGACGATTGTAGAGCTGCCCGCGCCCGCTATTTTCCCGCCCATTTTGTTTAGAAATTTTTGCAGCGCGGCAATTTCCGGCTCCTTTGCGGCATTTGTTATCGTTGTTTTTCCTTTGGCAAGCACTGCCGCCATCATTATATTTTCCGTTGCTCCCACGCTTGGAAAATCAAGATGAATATCGTTTCCTCTCGCATTTTCTCCGTTGCAATACAAAAAACCGCCCGTTTCCTCTATATCTATGTTCAACGCTCTCAAACCCTTGAGATGCAAATCGATCGGACGGATTCCTATATCGCAGCCGCCGGGAAAAACGGCTTTTGCGTGTTTGAGCCGTCCTATAATCGGCCCCATAAGAAAAAGCGAGCTTCTTATTTCCTTAGCATAGCTCGAAGGTATTTCATTGCCGGTAAGAACCGAACAGTCAACGGTCAAATCGTCTTTTTCCCAAAAGATTTTTCCTCCGAGCGCCTCTATGATTTTGGTCATGTTTATTATGTCGGTGATTTTGGGGCAATTGAACAGTGTTACGGGACGCGTAGCCAAAACACACGCCGCAAGCAAGGCAAGCACGCAGTTTTTTGCGGAATGAACCGCCAACTCCCCCTCCAACCTATGACCTCCGTTTATCAACAGTCTGTCCATTTTGAGTTCTCCATAGTCAAATCTTTGTTGCAGACAGCCCGTTCCGAAACACGACTTGAATTTCGTCAACAAAAAAACGTGCCGCCTTCAATAATATTATCTTATGGCAAACCGTTTATAAATGTGAGACGGACGGCGTCTCCTCGTTTCTCGAAACATTGAGAAGCAGGCCTGCGGCAAACATGAACATAACGAGCGACGTGCCGCCGTAGCTGATAAAGGGCAGCGGCAATCCCGTGGGAGGTATGCTGCCCGTTACCACGGCTAAATTTATCGCCGACTGCACGGCAATTATCGAAACGATTCCTCCGCACAGCAGAGAGCCGAATTTGTCCGCGGCGTTGAGACTGATTTTTACTCCTCTGTAAATCACAAGCAAAAACAGCAGCATGAGGAACAGGCATCCTACAAGCCCCGTTTCCTCGCCTATGACGGAAAACACGAAATCGCTTTCCGCAAACGGCAAAAACGAGTATTTCTGTCGGCTGTTGAACAATCCGACTCCAAACCACCCGCCGCTCCCCAACGCATACAACGACTGTATCAGTTGATAGCCTTCGTCCTTGGGCGAAGCCCACGGGTCGATAAAAGCAAGAAGTCTTTTAAGCCTGTACGGCTCTACTAGTATCATTACAGGCACGGCGACGGCTGCCGCAACAAGCAGAAACACAAACCATTTGGGCTTCATGCCGCCGATAAAAAGCATTATAAGCATCACAAGCCCGACGCACATAGTGATAGACATATTGGGCTCGAGAATAATCAGCAGACAAACTGCAACGCCGCTCCCCAAAACGGGAAGCGTGTGCGATATGCGCGTCATATCGGTTTTTTCGCGCGACATATAAGTGGCGGCAAAAAATACGAAAGCGAATTTTGCTATTTCGGAGGGCTGAAAAGAAAATCCTCCGAAGCCCACCCATCTTTTTGCACCGTAATTTTCTATGCCAAGCCCGGGAACAAACACCAACCCGAGCAAGACCAAAGAAACCGCCAGCAAGGGAAGTGAAAGCTTTTTTAATAAATCGAGATTGAGCCTTGACGCCAAAAGCATGGCTGCCACGCCTACGACAAAGCCTACCGCCTGTTTGGTGAAATAATAAAATTTGTTGGAAAAATCCCTTTCCGCCATGTAATAGCTGGCGCTGTAAATAAACAGCAGTCCTATGAGAGCTAGCAGTATGACTGCGCCCAAAAGTATGTAATCGGGTTTTCCGCGCGTGTTAATAAGTTTCATTTTTCAATTTTTCCACTATTTTTTTAAAATGTTCGCCGCGCTCGGCAAAATTTCTGTACGAATCAAAGCTTGCGCAGGCGGGAGAAAGCAGAATCACGTCTCCCGCGGAAGCTTCGGCATACAGAGTTCTCACCGCATTTTCCAGACCGTCGCAGAAACAATATCTTTTAAAACCCTTTCTTTGCGCAAATGAAGCGATTGTTTCGGCAGCCTCTCCGATAAGTGCAATTTTTTTTACCCTCGGCGGCATCTTGGCAAACAATTCGCAAAAATCCAGATTTTTATCCCTGCCGCCCAAATCAAATAAATTTTCTCGCCAAAAGCGTTTACGGCTTTGATTGTCGAATCTACGTTTGTGGACTTGGAATCGTTGACGAATTTCACCCCTTTCACGCTACCCGCAGATTCAAGTCTGTGTTCCACTCCTTCAAAGCTCAAAAGCCCCCTTCTCAGTTCGTCGACGTCAAGCCCCAACTCGCGGCAAACAATCAGTGCGCACATGGCATTCTGAATATTATGAACGCCCTTGATTTTTAACGCAGACGCGTCGCATACCGTGTCTTTCGTCCCGCCTTTTTTAAGAATGATTTTCCCGTTGTCCAGATAACATCCCTCAGGTTTTCTTTCCGTACTGAAAAAAAGCTTTTGCGCTTTGCCCCGCCATTCTATTGCTCGGATTACGGGATCGTCGGCGTTCAGCACACAGAATCCCTCGTTCTGAAAAGCGAAAATATTTTTTTTCGCGGCGGCATAGCTCAAAAAATCTCCGTGCCTGTCGAGATGGTCGGGAGTAATGTTTAAAATGGCGCTTATGTACGGCGCAAACCGAGTGCAGCTTTCAAGCTGAAAGCTGGACGCTTCAAGGACGGCTATATCCTCCTCTCCGAGTTTTTCGCACATCGAACAAAACGGAACGCCTATGTTGCCCAGCGCGTAAGACGACCTGCCCGCATTGCGCAGTATGTGATTGATTAGACTCACGGTAGTCGTCTTTCCGTTTGTTCCCGTTACCGCAACCACACGGCATTTGCTTCGTATGTAACCTAGCTCCAGCTCTCCCATGACAGGTATGTTTTTTTCTTTGCAGGCTTTGACCAACGGGCGGTTCAAAGGTACGGACGGAGATAAAAGCAGCGCGTCTGTGTCGTCGGGAATACTTTCGCCTTTACCAAGAAATTTTTTTCCTTCCGCCCATTCGGGCACGCCTTCTCCGTCCCGATACAACAGTATTTCGCACTCATCCCCGAGCAATTCATACATTGCCTGACCGGAAACTCCCAAGCCGTAAATTATAACCTTTTTCATTTTTCCTCCCTAAATCAACGTCAAAACGCAAATCAAAGCTACTATTCCTGTAATAGTAGAATACAAAAAGCCGATTCTCGTTTCACTCAGACCTTTTTTCTGTAAATGATGATGAAACGGCGCCATAAGAAAAACTCTCCGCTTGGTTCGCTTGTAGTGAACAACCTGAATTATGTCGGAAACGGCGCTTGTAGCGAACATAACGCCCAATATCGGTATATACAGACTGAGTCTCCCGAGAATAGACACGCACGCCACAACACCGCCGAGAGCGAGAGAGCCTACGTCTCCCATAAAAATCTTTGCGGGAAAGCAGTTGAAAAGCAAAAAGCCCGCCAGGCTTCCGACAGTCGCAAAGCATACCGTCAAAAGCCCCTGATATTCTTTTACGTAAAGCGACAGACCGTTTTTATCCGCGTCGGCAGCCACAATGGCGATTATTGCGGCAATTCCCGCCATATAAACCAATGTAGTCGACGCAGCAAGCCCGTCCAAACCGTCGGTAAGATTGACGCTGTTTGTGGTTGCGATAAAAATAAAAACCACGAGCGGAATAACTCCCCAACCCAGCGACACCGTATTTTTTGTAAAAGGTATATAAACGTCCCCTCTTATCAGTTCGTTTTTATATACCACAAAAGCCACAATCAGCGCAATGGAAAGCTGAAGGATAATTTTCTGATAAGGTCTGAGCCCCAGATTCCTTTTGTAGCGGATTTTTATCGAGTCGTCGAGAAAGCCGGTAACGCCGTAAGCAAATGCAACGGCAAGAGTTATATATACGAATTTCCCCTTTCCGAAAATCAGCGCGGCTGTAAGCATGGCGAGTATTATGGCGATTCCGCCCATTGTGGGAGTGCCGCTTTTGTAGCTGTGCTCTTTGACGTATTCCAAAATTTCCTGTCCCGCCTTTTTTCTTTTCAAAAGCGGCAGCAACAGAAACAGAAGCGCAACGCACAGCAAAAAAGCTATTAAAGCAGCCAAAAGATAATTACTCATTTTGTCATCCCAAAAATCTATGTACTACCTCGATATCGTAAAACGGATATTTTCTCCCTTTGATTTCCTGATATCTTTCCGCGCCCTTGCCGAGAATTGCCACGGTGTCCGCTGCTCCCGCCTGATTTAACGCATGAAAAATAGCGTCCTCGCGGTTCTGTATTATTTCGTAATTTTCTTTCAGTCCCGCAACTATGTCGCGGAAGATGGAAAAACTGTCCTCAAATCTCGGATTGTCGTCCGTTACTATTGCCAAATCGGCATATTTTGCCACCGCTTTGCCCATAAGAGGGCGCTTGAATTTGTCCCTGCCGCCGCCGCAGCCGAAAACAACTATCAGGCGGCCGCCCTTTTTTCCCGTCGACGACAGATAAGAAAGAATATTTTCCACACCGTCGGGAGTATGCGCGAAATCCACCACCACGCGCGCGCCGCTTTTCATGAAAAAGGTTTCGTTTCTTCCGTCAATGGACTTTACCTTGCTTATACCTTGTGCAATGACGTCGGCTTTTATTCCGTAAAGACGCGCCGCTGCGGAAGCGGCAAGCGTATTGTACATATTGAATTTTCCTTTGAGAGAGTAGCTTACGCGCTTGGTTTCGCCGCAAAGACCGAGCGTATAGCTTATCCCCTTTTCGCTGCCCTCGAAGTCGCTCGCGAAAACGTCCGCGGGATTTTCGCAGCCGTAAGAAATCATAGACAAATCCGCGTTTTTAAGTATTTTCATTCCCAACTCGTCGTCGGCGTTGATTACTCCCACCCTTACGTATTTTTTGTCGAAAAAACTCTCTTTGACAGCCGCATAGGTCTGCATGTTTTTAAAAAAGTCGAGATGGTCTTGGCTCAGGTTGGTAAAAACAGCTATGTCGCTTGTCACGCCTTCCATTTTTTTGAGGGCTATCGCGTGAGCCGACACCTCCATAATCACATACCTGATTTTATTGAGATGTATTTTGTAAAACAACTCGTGCAAATCAATAGGGTCGGGCGTGGTGAGAGCGGATTTTATTCTGCGCTCGCCTATCCATACGCCGTTTGAACCGATAACCGCGGTTTTCTCGCCGGTTTCCTTTAATATGGCGTCAATAAGATATGTGGTGGAGGTTTTGCCGTTTGTGCCAACCACGCTGATAATATTAAGCAAATCGCAGGCGCTGTGAAAAAAGGTTTTCGCCATTTTCGACATGACTGCCCGCGTGTCGGAAACAATTATACGACACACGCTGTCGTCGGCAAGATTCACGTCTCTGCCGCATACCAAAGCTACCGCTCCGTCCGCGACGGCTTTGTGCGCGAATATATGCCCGTCGGTCTGAGTGCCTTCCAGACAAAAAAACAAGCCGTCCTTTTTTACTCGACGCGAATCGCATGACAAGGAAGATATGTTCAAATCCGTATTTCCCTTGACGTCGATATAATTGATTCCGCTCAAAAGCTCAGATAATTGCATTTTAAGAGACCTCGCCGTATAAAAAAATCCATACTGTTCGTATGGATTATTTTATTATTTGCGACGCCGCATTATGTTAAGCGGGCTTTAAATTCTTATAATTGATTATCTGCTGAAAAATCATCTTTGCGTAAGGCGCTGCGACGGTGGAGCCGTAATGCGCGCCGGTAGGCTCGTCAACAAGCATTAGCGCCAGATACTGCGGATTGTCGGCGGGGAAAAATCCCACGAAGGAGGAAACGTATTTACCCACGGCGATATGACCGTTTTCGTATTTTTGAGCCGTGCCTGTTTTGCCCCCTACCTTAAAGCCTTCTATATAAGCCTGTTTTCCGCTGCCGTTTGTCACGACGTTTTCCAGCAGCCCCGCAAGCTCGCGGCTAACTTTTTCGCTGATTGCCCTCTGTCTTACGGTAGGATAAAATTTCTTTACAAGCTCGCCTTCCTGAGTCCTGATTTCCTTTACAAGGTAAGGCTGCATCAAAAGACCGCCGTTTACAGCCGCTGACGTCGCCATAGCGAGCTGAAGAGGCGTCACCGCAATAGTTTGCCCGAAAGAAATTCTCGCCAAATCTCCGTTGGTTACGGCGCTCTCCGCAACAAGCAGACCTGCCTGTTCCCCCGCAAAATCTATCCCTGAAACCGCTCCGTAACCAAAAGCGGAAAGATACTTGTACATGGTCTCCTTGCCCAACGACAAACCTATGTCTGTGAATATGGGGTTGCAGCTGTTGTTCAAAGCGTCGCCCAGATTCTGATTGCAATGCTTGGAGGAGGTGTGCGTTGTCCAGCACTTGACTCTGGAGCCGTCAACGATACGGAAATTTGCGTTGTTGGGAAAAACGTAAGACGCCGAATGCGCTTTGGGATTTCCCCTCGCATACTCCTCAAGCATCGCCGCCGCAGTAAGCACCTTGAAGGTAGACCCCGGCTCGTACACGTCCGTTATCAGCATATTTTTCGTGCTTGCCATAAGCTCGCCGATATTGTCCCGCGGCAGATTGTTTAGGTCTACGCTTGGCTTGGAGGACATCGCCAACACCTCGCCCGTCTGCGGATTGACAACAATGCACCTCGCGCCTTTGGGAGAGTGCCCCTGCATAACAAGGTCTAAAACATTCTCCACCACGCGCTGAATCCTGAAATCTATCGTAGTCACCACGTTGAGTCCCGATACGGGCGGCGTATAATACGCGCTTTCGCCTTCAAGCTCTTTTCCGACAAGGTCGCTCGGCGTCAGAATGGCGCCGTCCACGCCTCTCAGATATTTGTCGTAATATGCTTCGAGACCGCTTTGTCCCGTGTTGTCGGAAGAAACAAAGCCTAGCACCTGAGACAGGAAATCGCCGTAAACGTATTCACGCGAGGTGTCGGCGGCAAGATAAACGCCTTCGAGATTGTAGCTTCGGATTAAATTGGCTTCCTCGACGGTTATTTTCCGCTTGATTGTATTTTCGGAAATTTTTGCCGTGACTTTGTCGTATACGTCCTGATAAGACAGCTTCAATGCCTGCGAAAGCAGCTCCGCAACAAGAGAATGATTGCTTACGCTGTTAGGTCTGACGTAAACGGTGTAGCTTGTTCCGCTGGACGCAAAAACAATACCGTTAGTGTCGGTTATATCCCCTCTGTCCGCCGTTACGGGCAAATCGCGCGTCCATTGCTCCAAGGCTCTGGTCTGAAGCTTTTTACCCCAAACTATTTGTATATAGCCCAAACGCAAAAAAATGACAAAAAAAATAAAGGCTATTGCAACAAACATTGCAAACAGCCTTTTTTTTGTTGAGAAATACGTGTTACGCACCTTTTTTCAGCCTCCGAAAATATTTGACAACCATTCGCAGAAGTTGTTGAACCAATTGGAAGGCACATCATATTCTGCGGACGGTCTCATCTGGAGCGGTTCGTAATACATCGTGTTGCTTTCAGAGGCCTCTTCGAGACCGAGCTGACTTTCCGCGATGTTCTTTATTTCTTCGTCTGTATACATATTGTCGATTTGAGAATTGAGAGCTTCGAGCTCTTGAAGTTGAGATTCCACTCCCGCCTGCAACGCCGCGACCTCTCCCATAACATTGCTAAGAGCAACCGCCGTCAACGATATGGTAAGTACGAGAACCAACACAACAGCTATATACGAAACTATAACTATTTTTTCTTTAGCGGAAAGCTTCGCGTTGGTTTTCGTACTTGTCGTGCGGGGAACCGTATTGTATTCCCTGCTGAAATATTTGCTCAAATCGATTTCTTTGTTTTGTTTAAGCGTTTCAAAGGAAGGCATAAGGTCGGGATTGGAAAAATCCTCTTCCGTTACGCTTGCCGACGTCTGTGACGCAGCCGTTTCCTCTCCGAAAAGCCTCGAAGCTATATCGGTGTTGGAAAAATACGAGGGCTCTTCAAAGGAACTCTCTCCGGAAAAATCGTATTTTTCCCTCGCCAATGCACTGTCGTTAAACGTCAGCTTTTCCTTGCTTTCGTTTTCGATATTATCGACCGTAACCTCGCGTCTGCTTGTCGTCAACATTATATTCCTCCTCGGAGAACAATATTCCCCTTCACACTCTTTCGCAAGCCCTAAGCTTTGCGCTTGCGGCTCTCGGATTGTCGTCAATTTCGCTTTTGTCGGGCGAAACAGGTTTTGTCAGTATTTTTATTTCTCTTCTCTTTCCGCAGACGCATATCGGCGCGTTTTTGTCGCACACGCAATCCGCTTCGAGTTCTTTGAACGTCTGCTTTACTATTCTGTCTTCAAGCGAATGAAAACTCAAAACAACCATTCGTCCGCCTACTCTCAAAGACAGGGCAAGCTCCTTAATTGCCTCGCCAAGACCGTCAAGCTCTCCGTTTACGGCTATTCTCAATGCCTGATAAGTCCTTTTTGCGGGGTGTCCGCCCTTTTTTCTTACGGACAAAGGAATAGACGCGTCAATTATGTCGTTCAGCTGTCCTGTGGTTTCAATTGGCTGTACGGTACGAAAAGCTACGATATTTTTGGCTATTTTCGACGCAAATTTTTCTTCTCCGTAATCGCGTACAATCTCGAATATTTTTCTTTCGTCGTATTCGTTCAGTATTTCTTTCGCAGTCAGACTTTGGGTTCTGTCCATTCGCATATCCAAAGCGGAATCCCGGCTCATATACGAAAATCCTCTTGATTTTTCGTCTATCTGATGACTTGAAATACCCAAGTCCATCAAAATCCCGTCCGGTTTCAGCCCTTTTTCCGCGAGGAACCGAGCCGCGTTTTTGAAATCGCTTTTTATCAGCTCCACGCTGCCGCAGCCCTCGAAACGCTTCGCGCAGAACCGTATCGCGTCGTCGTCCTTGTCGAAAGCAAGCAATTTGCCTTTTCCCGACAGCTTTTCCAAGATAAGCGCGCTGTGTCCGCCTCCTCCCGCAGTACAATCGACGTAAATTCCGCCCTGCCTTACGTTCAGAAACTCGATACATTTTTCGGCAAGTATAGGCTTGTGATAGGACTGAGCATCAAACGCCATATTTTGTACCGATTTCGGCCAACTCCTGGTCGAAATTTTCTATCGCGCTGTAAGAATCCCACTTCTCCTCGCTCCAAATTTCGACTTTGGAGCCTGCGCCGTTTATCACTATGTTTTTGTCTATTTTGGCAAAATCCTTGAGATTTGCGGGTAAAATAAACCTGCCCTGCTCGTCCGGTTCCACTTCGCTTGCCAAAGAGAGAATTTTTCTGATTGAGCGCTGCGCTTGCAGGTCAAAGCTGGGTATGCTTTCAAGCTTTGCAACGTAATCGGCAAACTTGTCATAGGCGTAAACGCACAGACATTCGTTGCTGCCGACAGTCACAACATACTTGCCGCCAAGCTCGGAACGGAATTTTGCAGGCACTCTCAACCTGTTTTTCGCATCCAACTGATGTCTGCTTTCGCCTAAAAACACGGAAACTCTCCTTCTTACAAGCAAATTATATAGGGAAAAATAGGGAAAGTCAACTACTTTTAACCACTTTATAGGAATTTTTTTTAAGAATTTGGGAAGAGCGTCCACTTTTAGGCAAATAAAAAGGAGACCGAGTAGAATTTCGGTCTCCTTTTAAAGGGGTCTGTAACGTATGTCGTCAAATTATTTCGGTCAATTTGAAATCCACCAAATCGGCGGAAGTCAACCAGAAATTCATGTTGAATTTTCTGACAAACAAGTCGCTTCTGACTTCCTTGCCGTGCAGATGTCCGTATACGACCGTATCCACGCCGTGCAGTATCAACTGCCTGACAAATTCGCTTTCCTCGCGCCTGCCGTTGAAGGGCGGATAATGCATAATACATATCACACGGTCACCCTCCTGCCGCAGTTTCTCCATAGCGGCAAGCGACAGCTTGATTCTCTCGATTTCACGCAAATAAATTTTGTTGTCGCGTTCATTAAGCGGTCTGTTAGGCTCGGGCAAAACCCACCCGCGCGAACCGCAAACAATCAGGTTGCCGAACTTTAACGCGTCGTTCTGTATGGCGAAAAAATTTTCCGGTAAAATTGCTCTTACCTGACTTATCGTGTTCCACCAAAAATCGTGGTTTCCTCTGAGAATAACCTTTTTGCCTTTAAGCTCCTTGAACAATGCGAAATCGCTTTCGGCGTCCTCCGATTTGATTGCCCAGCTGAAATCACCCGGCATAAGCACTACGTCTTCGTCGGATACCTTTTTTTCCCAATCCTCCTTGATTGCAAGGAAGTGATTGCTCCAATTAGGTCCGAAGATATCCATAGGTTTGTTTACCGTAGTGGACAAATGTAAATCGCTGATTGCAAAAACTTTCAATAAATTTTTCTCCTCTTTGATTTTAACACAAAATCGGAGAAAAAGCAATCGCCGCTACCATTCGTCGCCGTATTTTTTAAGACAACGCGCGCACATATCGTTTCTGAGCACAGGACGCAGACCGCAGAATATGCAGAGCCTTTCGGCGTCCTCCTCCTCGTCGAAAGTGTCACCCTCCAATTCTCTCATACACACGGAGCAGTATTTTTCGTCGGAGCTTTTATAATTCAACTCGCATCTCGGGCATTTTTCATATATCATATTATCACCTACGGTGTAATATGTTATGTCAAATAAGGTTCAAAGTGTGTGTGCCCGGGCTTATCGAATCAAGTGTTGGAATTGGGGAACAAAGGCAGGTCGAAGAAGCCTGCGCAGACCTCCTGCGAATATTCCTGACAAGGCGGTATGACGGCTTAGCCGTATGTGGGAACTATGAGCTCGACGTTGATTACTATTTTAAGTATAACGGAAACGCAGGTAGTCACGTTGAACACGTAATCTCCTTCGACACCGCTTTCAAATACGCCGTCGGGAATAACCACGCTCGCGGTGGCCTCCACCTGATAAGGCATTATGGACGCTTCGGGAAGAAGCAGAATTACGTCCTCGTGAATGGTAACCGTGCCGTATCCTACGCCCTCTTCTCCGTTGTTGTCGGTGTAAGTAATTTCGACGGGTATGACTACGTCGCACTCCACTCTGCCGTATCTCGGTCTGTCCGCAAGACGCTCCACGCTAAGATTTGTCACCTCGCCTGCAACCGCTATGCTGCGTCCGCCCACGAATTTAAGCGGCAGCGCGGGATTTGCGGGATTGAGGTCGTTTAAGGTGATGACCACGTTTTCAAGAGTAGCCTGCTTTATGCAGGCATCGAAAACTTTTTTGGTCTGTATACAAACTTTATCGCAAGGCATATTGCCTCTTGAATTGTTGTCTATGCCGTTGAACATAAATTAACCTCCTAATGCTATTACTAATGTATGTGCAAAGGTGTCAAAAAGTGCATAGAAAAACGCCGCGTTGCGTCTACGGCGTTTCGGTGTAAATTATACGTTCGATTTTGTCGAGTACCGCTTCTTTTCCCGTTTTTAAAAGTCCCGAAACGGGAAGAATATCGGCTTCGCCCAGCTTGAATACCGCAGCAAGGTGCCGTATGCGGTTTTTTATCTGACTTTTCGGAAGCTTGTCGCTTTTTGTAGCGACAACGGTAAAGGGCAGATTGCGCCTGACAAGAAAATTATACATTTCGGCGTCGTCAGCCGTCGGCTCGTGACGTATATCAACGAGAAAAAGCACATGGCAAAGCATTTCTTCGTTCAACAGATAGTCGTCTATAAGAAGCGCCCATTTCTGTTTTTCCTCCCGACTTACTCTGGCAAAGCCGTAGCCCGGCAGGTCGGTCAGAAAAAATTCCTCGTTGATTAAAAAATAATTTATCAGTCTTGTGCGCCCCGGAAGCTTGCCGGTGCGAGCAAGCTTTCCGTCGTTGGTCAAAAGGTTGATAAAACTGCTTTTGCCGACGTTGGATTTTCCGACGACGGCAATTTGTTTAAGATGACTTTTTATTCTGTTACCCGGTGAGGCGGCGCTGCTCACAAAGGCGGATTTTTTTATTTCCATTTGTTTTCCCGCGTAAAATATCAGACAAGAGAATTTCTGAATACCGTGTTTATGTTGTCGGACAAAACCACATTGATGTTTTTAAGCACTTCCTGAGGTATTTCCTGCAAATCCTTTTCGTTGTCCTTTGGTATGATAATTTTTCTTATCCCCACGCGATAAGCCGCAAGCGTTTTCTCTTTGAGACCGCCGATAGGCAAGACCTTTCCGCGCAGAGTCACTTCTCCCGTCATAGCCACCTTTTTTGACACCGCGCGGTGGGTAAAGGCGGACATGATTGCGGTTGCCATGGTTATGCCTGCGCTCGGACCGTCTTTGGGGATGGCGCCTTCGGGTATATGAATGTGAATATCCGTTTTGGCAAACACCGAAGGGTCGATTCCGTATTCGCGGCAGCTGCTCTTGACAAGACTGATTGCGGTGCGGGCAGACTCCTTCATTACGTCGCCCATCATTCCCGTGAGCAAAATATCGCCCTTGCCCTCGAAAAGCGTAACGTCTATGGTAAGCGTAGTTCCTCCCACCGCCGTCCACGCAAGTCCCGTTGCGGAGCCTACTTCGTCGGCTGTGTCAAGCTCGTCTTCCTTAAACTTTTCCACTCCGAGATAATCCGAAAGATTGTCCGGCGTGATAACCTTTGTTGCATCCTGTTTTTCAACGATTAGCAAAGCCGTTTTGCGGCAAATCCTCGCTATCTCTCTTTCCAGCGTGCGCACGCCCGACTCTCTCGTGTAGCGACGGATTATTTTGCGCAACGCGTCGTCCGTAATGCTCAGCCCGCCCACAGGTATGCCGTGCTGCTTCTCCTGCTTTCCGATAAGAAACTTTTTGGCAATTTCCATTTTTTCTTCTTCTGTATAGCCCGTAAGCTCAATAATCTCCATTCTGTCAAGCAGCGGCGCGGGTATAGTGTCCACCTTGTTTGCCGTCGCGATGAACAGCACCTTTGACAAATCGTAGGGCGCTTCAAGGTAGTGGTCGGTAAAGGTGTTGTTTTGCTCCGGATCGAGAACTTCGAGCATGGCGCTGGCGGGGTCTCCGCGCATATCAGACGACATTTTGTCGATTTCGTCAAGCAACAGAACGGGATTTTTGCACCCTGCCTGCTTCATGAGATAAATTATTTTTCCGGGAATAGCGCCGATATAGGTACGTCTGTGACCTCTGATTTCCGCTTCGTCCCTCACTCCGCCGAGACTCATGCGCTCGAAAACCCTGTCGAGACATCTTGCTATGGATTTGGCTATCGACGTCTTGCCCACTCCCGGAGGACCGACGAAACAGAGAATCGGACCGTTCAACGTGCCTGTAAGCTGCATTACCGCAAGATATTCGAGAATGCGCTCCTTTATCTTGTCGAGACCGAAATGGTCCTCGTCGAGAATTTTTTTTGCGCGTTCCAAATCCTTGTTGTCCTCCGTCTGAAAATCCCACGCAAGGTCGGTCAGCCACTCAATATAGCTGCGCGAAACAGTCGCGTCGGGAGAGGTGGGCGCCATCTTTTCAAGACGCTTTAACTCCTTCAATGCTTTTTCCTCAACCTCGGCAGGCATTTTGGCGCTGCGTATTTTCTTTTCGTATTGGGCGATTTCGTCTGCATCCTCGCCAAGCTCGTGGCTAATCGCCTTCATCTGCTCTTTGAGATAATATTCCTTCTGCCCCTTGTCTATTGACTGCTTGACCTGCGCGGAGATTTTTTTCTCCACCTTGGCTATTTCGGTTTCGCTGGCTATGATTTTGCACAGCTCTTCGAGACGAACCTGAGTGTCGTCTATTTCCAAAAGCTTTTGTTTGAGCTTGTCCTGATAAATAATAAGATGACAAATCAGGTCGGCGTATTGATTCGGCTCATACGTATCGGCAAGCTTTGTCAAAAGCTCCTTGTTTATCTTGTTTGGAACATTTACGCACAACGTCGCCAAAAGCTCTCTTGCCTGACGCAAAAGAGCCTGCGTGACGATTGTATCGGAATTTTTGTTTTCCAACTCCTCGACAGCGACGGAAAAATAATCGTTCTCTTTAAGATATTCGACTACTTTTGCTTTGTACTGCCCCTTTATCAGCAGACGCACGTTGTTGTTGGGCAAATCGATTTTCTGCAAAACGTCGCACACCGTACCCACGTCGAAAATTTCTTCCTTTGAGGGGTCGATATTTATCAATTCTTTCTGCGCGGCGAAAAAAAGCTTGCCGTCACGACGCAAAGCCTCTTCAAGCGCCCTGACCGATTTCGGTCTGCCCACATCCACCGTTATGGTTGTATTGGGAAAAACCACCAGACCTCTCAATGCAATCAACGGCACTACTTTCGCATTGTCCTTCAATTTTTTCTCCTCTGGATTCATCATGTAATTAGTATTATAAATTGATTTGGTTTTTATTGCAAGTGTTTGAAAAAATCCCGCGTGAGAAAGCGGGATTTTATTTTGTTCAAGCGGATTTCGCACCGTCGGAACGTATAATTATAGGCTTCGACGTCCCGGATACGCACCCTTTGTCGACGATGATTTTTGTTATGCTCTTGTCGCTCGGCGCTTCGTACATAAAGTCAAGCATCACGTTTTCAATCACGCTTCTCAATCCGCGCGCGCCTGTTTTGAGCTTCATGGTCTTTTCGGCGACAGCCCTTAACGCTTCCTCCTCGAAAACCAGCTCGATGTTGTCCATCTGCATGAGCTTTTGATATTGTTTGAGCAAAGAGTTTGCCGGCTCTTTAAGAATCTTGACCAACGCCTCCTCATTGAGCGGAGACAACCCCACGACGATAGGCAAACGACCGACAAATTCGGGGATAAGTCCGAATTTTATGAAATCCTGCGGCTGCGAATTCTGTACAAGCTCGTTGGCGTCGACCTCGTTGTTGGATTTGACCGTTCCGCCGAAGCCCAACGAGCCCTTTTCCATCCTTGAATTTACTATTTTGTCAAGCCCCACAAACGCGCCGCCGCAAATAAACAGAATGTTCGTCGTGTCGATGCTTATAAATTCCTGCTGGGGATGCTTTCTTCCTCCCTGCGGAGGTACGTTTGCCACTGTGCTTTCCAAAATTTTAAGCAGCGCCTGCTGTACTCCCTCTCCGGAAACATCCCGCGTGATGGAAACATTTTCAGTTTTCTTGGCGATTTTGTCTATTTCGTCGATGTACACAATGCCGCGCTGCGCCCTTTCCAAATCGTAATTCGCGTTCTGTATCAGCTTCAACAAGATGTTTTCCACATCCTCGCCGACATAGCCCGCTTCCGTCAGCGTCGTGGCATCCGCCACCGCAAAGGGTACGTTGAGGATACGCGCAAGCGTCTTTGCCAACAGAGTTTTTCCGCTGCCGGTAGGTCCGAGCATGAGAATATTGCTCTTTTCAAGCTCCACGCCGTCGTTTTCCGCCTTGTTTTTGGCGGAATACACTCTCTTATAATGATTGTAAACCGCAACAGACAGCGTTTTTTTGGCGTTGTCCTGCCCTACCACGTATTTGTCAAGCTGCTCCTTGATTTCGCTCGGAGTAGGCAGCACTATATTTTCCGTATTTTCCTCTATGTTCTGGTCTTCGAGTATCGCATTGCAAATTTCTATACAGACGTCGCAGATTGCGGCTTCGTTGGGGCTAGCAATCATCCTTTTAACCTCGGACTTTTTGCGACCGCAGAACGAACAGCGCTGCTCCCTGTTTTCAGATACACTTAAATCCATATATTCCGTCAATCCTTTCTCGAATAAAATATCTTGTCGATTATGCCGTATGCCTTGGCCTCTTCGGCGGACATATAAAAATCTCTGTCCGTGTCTTTTTTGATTTTCTCTATTTTCTGCGACGTGTTTTTTGCCAAAATTGCGTTCAGCTTTTCCTTTGTTTTGAGGATTTGCGTCGCCTGAATTTCTATGTCGCTCGCCTGTCCCTGCGCTCCGCCCAAGGGTTGATGAATCATTATCTCGCTGTTGGGCAGCGCAAATCTTTTGCCTTTTGCGCCGCTTGACAACAGAAACGCGCCCATGCTCGCGGCAAGCCCCACGCAAATCGTGGAAACGTCGCATTTTACATACTGCATGGTATCGAAAATCGCCATACCGGCGGATACGCTACCGCCCGGACTGTTGATGTAAAGACTTATGTCCTTTTCGGGGTCCTTGCCTTCGAGGAAAATAAGCTGCGCCACAATGCTGTTTGCCATTTCGTCACCGATAGTTCCGGACAGAAAAATAATTCTGTCCTCCAAAAGTCTCGAATATATATCGTAAGAGCGCTCCCCTCTGTTGGTCTGCTCCACAACCATAGGTATCAGGTTCATGGCAATTTTCTCCTAAAAATAAATATTGTTTAAGCCTCGATAGTATTCTCTTTTTTGAGCATTTCAAGCAGCTTGTCGGTTATTACTTCGTTTTCAAAGTAACCGAGCTGACGCTCATTGAGAGACTCCTTGTATTCCTTGAAATCGCGTTTGATGTCCGCGGCAAAATCCTTGATTTTCTGATTTAAAGACTTTGCGTCGCATTTGATTTTCTCGGCTTTTACTATAGCCTCCATTACGAGCCTCGTTTTGACTGCCTGTGCCGATTTTTCGCGATAATTGTCCCTTAAAGCCTCCATTGTAGTATTGGTATATTTAAGGTAATCCTCGATTTTAAGCCCCTGATAGGTAAGCGAATACTGAAACTCCCTAATATAATTGTCAATTTGAGTCTCAATCATACATTGAGGAATTTCCACCTTGCATTTGTCTACTATCATCTGCAACAGCCTGTTTTCGACGTCGGTGTCGGCAGCCGCGTTCTTGCGCTCGGAAATATGCTTTTCAATATCCTTTCTGTAATCGGCAAGGGTATCGAATTCGCTTACGTCCTTGACAAATTCGTCGTCGATAACGGGAAGCTCTTTGAAGCGGATGCCGTGCAGCTTTATGTGGAAAACGCTGTCCTTTCCTTTCAGATTTTCGGCGTGATAGTCGTCGGGAAATTTCACGTTTATATCCTTTTCCTCTCCGACGCTCATGCCCTCTACCTGCTCCTCAAAGCCCGGTATGAAGGTGTGGCTGCCAAGCAGAAGAGTCTGCTTTTCAGTCGTGCCGCCGTCGAACTTTTTGCCGTCCACGCTGCCGCTGTAATCTATCACGACCTCGTCTCCGCTTTTTGCGGCGCGGTCGCTCACTTCGATGAAACGCGCGTTTTTCTCGGCTGCGGCGTTGACCTCGGCATCTATTTCCTCCGAGGTGACTTCAACGGGATTGCGTTTGATTGTCAGTCCCTTGTATTCCCCAAGCTCCACTTCCGGCTTGACCGTCACCGTTGCGGTAAAGACAAGCCCTTTTTCGTCCAGACTGACAACGTCTATTTCCGGTCTGTCGACAGGCTCGACGGAAGTGTTTTTGTCAAGAAACTCCTCGTAATATTTAGGCACACAGTTTTGGAACGCATCCTCCACAAACAGTCCCTCGCCGTACATTTTTTCCAGCACCTTGCGGGGCGCATGCCCCTTGCGGAAGCCCTGAATATTGTACTTGTTTTTGTTTTTCTGATAGGCTGCTTCCGTTTCCGCCGCCCACTCCTCGGCAGTCACCTTAAATGTTACGACAACTTTACCCGTTTGCTTTTTTACCGTGTACTTCATTATAGTCCTCCGATTTGATATAACTGAACCAATAGACGTTATTTTACCACACAAGCACAAAAAATACAACTGTTTGTGTCGCTTGAAAACTTGAATTAAATTGAAATATGTAGTAAAATAATTCAACAGCGAGGTGAAAAATGGCTTTTGACGCTTTGAGCCTCTCCGTGCTCGTAAAGGAGCTGCGGGAGAAAATTTTGGGCGCAAAAATAAATAAAATTTTTCAGCCGGAAAAAGACGAGCTTCATTTTCTGCTTTTCAACAACGGCAATTTTCGTTTGGTAATGAGCGCCAACGCGTCTGTCAACCGTTTCTGCGTCACGGCATATCCTGCGGAAAATCCGCTTACCGCGCCGTCCTTTTGTATGCTGCTGCGCAAGCATATCGGCGGCGGAACGATATGCGACGTCAAGCAGCAGCCTTTTGAAAGAGCTGTCGAGCTGACGGTGGAAAATAAAAACGAGCTTGGTTACAGACAGCTCAAACGGCTTGTTTTCGAGGTCACGGGCAAAAGCGCGAACATTATTCTCACTGACGAAAATTATACGATAACGGACTCGCTCAAACGTCCCGACACGGAGCTGACGTCGAAAAAACTGCTTGTAAAAGGCGCAAAGTACAGATTTTTTGAAAAAACAAAATTGTATCCCGAAGAATTTCCCCTGATTGACTGCGCGGCACGGGATTTCAACGGAGAGCTTTTCGATTTTTACGCTTCCTCCGTGGCAGGCCTTTCTCCCAGAACAATAAGAGAACTATGCGCCCTAGCCCGCAACGAAAAGAAAAACGCCTCGTCGGCTCTGAAAAGATATCTCGACAATCTCGCGTCGAAAAAACCGCAAATCATTTTCGACAAAGGAAAACCCTGCGACGTAATCCCCTTCGATTACGTTTCCTATGACGGCGAAAGGCTTTGTTTCGACACCTTAAACGAGGCTCACGACAGCTTTTACCACCAAAAAGACAAGGCGCTGCGTTTTGCGGAAAAATCCAAATCCGTTTCAACGATTGTCAAAAACGCCTTAAACCGAACTGAAAAAAAACTCGGCATACAAAGACAAGCGCTGCTCGAAGCGAGGGAAGGAGAAAAATGCAGAATATTCGGAGACCTGATTCTGTCAAATCTCCACAGAATAGGCAAAACGGACGACAAGCTGATTGCGCAGAATTTTTACGAAGAGAACTGTCCCGAAACGGAAATACCTTTAAATCGTGCTTTAAGTCCGCAGCAAAACGCGCAGCAATATTACAAAAAATACAACAAGCTCAAAAAAAGCCTTGTTTACAATGAAAAGCTTGTCAGGGAAAATTCCGAATTTATAGAATATCTCAAAACCCTGTCCTTTGCATTAAGCGTCGCGGACGAAAGCGAGCTGCCCGAAATCGAGGAGGAAATGAGACGCGCCGGACTTCTGAAAGCCGCAAAAAACAACGTCAAAAACAAGAGCAAGGAAATAAAAAGCACGCCGAGACTATACGAAATAGAAGGCTTTTCCGTATACGTAGGCAAAAACAACACTCAGAACGAACAGGTAACTTTCCGCATAGCCAAAGCCAAAGACATATGGATGCACACGCAGACGGTACACTCGGGACACGTGGCGGTTATTGCCGAAAACCGCGACGTTCCGCCTTCGGTGCTGTTGAAGGCTGCCGAAATCACCGCTTTTTTCTCTCAGTCGAGAAACGGAACAAAAATCGCCGTTGACTACACCACGCGCGAAAACGTGAAAAAACCGTCGGGCGCGAAAACCGGCTTTGTGACTTACGTCAATTTTTCCACGCTTTTGGTAAATCCCGACGAGCACGCCGAGCTTCTCAAACAATAAAAAAGGAGCGTTTTTTTGACGCTCCTTTTGTTTTAAAACAGCTTTCCCGCAAACGTAAATATGCTTACGACTATTATTGCAAGCGTAATGATTATACTCGCAATCATGTAGGCAAGCAGCCCCTTGGATTTGGTTTTGTCCTGCATATTTTCAAGATATTCCGCAATCTGTATGACGGAAAAAGCAACTGCCGCAATCATGAGAATAACCAAAGCGGCATTGGCAAGCACGCGCAGACTCAACACAAGCCCGAGCACCGCAAGCACAAGCGCAACAGAAAGCACTCCGATAACTATTTTTTCTACAAATTTCCTCATAATACAACTCCTTAAAAGCCCTTGACTTTGAACAGAATGTAAGCCGCAAGCAAAATCAGCACAGCCGCCCAAAACAAAATTTTCCACGTCTTGCCCTTGCCCAACGTAAAGCCGTAGCTTGCGATACAGATGACGAGTATCATACATACTTCCCGAATGGTCGCAAATATGCCGACATTGAAATTGACGCCGAACCATTTTAGCACAAGCTGAAACAGCGTGAGCAACGCGGAAAGCAAAAGGACGATGTACGCCGAAAGCTTGACCAAGGAGTAAACTCCGCTTCCCCTCGATGAGTTGGAATTGTTCTGATTTTTCTTTCCCATAAAAAAACCTGCCTGTAAAATATTTGCTCAGTTTCTCGACATGAGATAGAGCGCCGCCATGCAAACCGCAAGGCGGTTTTTTATCTGTTCGTTTAGGACGCTGTGCGCATATACCGTCCACTCGCCCTTTTCTTTTGAAAAGACCTTTTCGCAATCAAACAAAGGCGCGTTTGTCTGAGCCGATTTCAAAAGCTCCTCCGTTAAGCCCGCAGGATGACCGTAAAATTTTTTTTGTTCGCCGTCATACTTCAAGCCGCAGTCGATGACTGCGTCGCATCCGCTCACGGCAATCCCAATGTCGTTGTATACCCTGCATCCCTTTTCTTTGAGAAAGGTCTGTTCGCCCGAAGCAAACACGGAAACCTTGGATTCGTAACGGGCGAGCGTCGACGCAAGCTCTCCGACAAAAATCCCGTCCCCCGCGTCGCCCAATACGGTAACGTCCAAAGACTTGACGGTTTCAAGCGTATCCTTCAACGTAAAGAGATAAGTAAGTATTTTTACCGCCGATGCGTCCGAGCCGCAATCGATAATTTGCGCGCCCCCCTCCGCAGCCTGCTTTACGGATTTTCCGTCGCGAATTAAAAGTGCAACGAAATTTGCTCCCAGCGCCCGAGCGCACGCGACGCTTTCCCCGACGTTTTTGCAATCGGAAAAGCAAAAGCTGATTCCGCTCATGTATTCGCAAGCCAGCTTCAATGTATTTGCCGCAAGAAGGTCGCCCTCGAAATCAAGCACGGCAAGCGATTTCCCCAGAAGCTGCGGTCCGCGCTTGACGCGGGAGTTGACAATACGCTTCATTTCGGAGGCTATGTCGAGCAGCTGATTTATTTCCGCCGTGGACAGCGAGGACGCCGTCGTTATGCTTTTGAATGACAAGAAAATACCTCCCGCACACCGTCTTTGCAATAAATAATAGCATTTTGCGGAAAAAAAGTAAAGGCTACGAAAGCAGATTCAAAACTTTTTTGAAATAATCGGGCAGCTCGCATTCAAAGCTCATTTTTTCTCCCGTATGGGGATGCGTAAATTCCAGCTTTTTCGCGTGCAGCAGCTGACCGTCGAGCTTAAACCGCTGATTTTTGTATCCGTAAACTTTGTCGCCGACAACGGGGTGTCCCATATATGCGGCGTGCACTCTTATCTGATGTGTTCTGCCCGTTTTAAGCTCAAATTCCGCCAAGGTGTTTTTCTCAAATCTTTTAAGCACCTTAAAAAGCGTAACCGCGCTCCTTCCGTCGGCGCGCACCGCCATAAGCTTCCTGTCCTTTAAGCTGCGTCCCACAGGCTTTTCGACGCGCCCCGAATCTTCTTTGAGAATTCCCTCCAAAATCGCCCAATATATCCGCCTGCACTCCTTTGCGGCTATCTGTCTTGACAGCTCCGTATGGGCTTCGTCGTTTTTTGCGACAACCATAAGCCCCGACGTATCCTTGTCGAGCCTGTGCACTATCCCGGGGCGCAAATCTCCGTTTATTCCGCTTAAATCCTTCAAATGCCAAAGCAAAGCGTTTACCAAAGTGCCCGTATAAACATTGTTTGCGGGATGAACCGTCAGCCCTTGCTGCTTGTTTATTACTGCAAGCCACTCATCCTGATATACTATGTCTAACGGAATATTCTCCGCTTTCAGCTCCACAGGCTGCGGCTCGGGCAAATCAAGGACAATTTCGTCGCCTGCCTTTACCTGACGCTTTCCTTTCAGCTCGGTTGCTCCGTTGATTTTTACGTTTCCCGCCTCAATCAGTTTCAGCGCGTGCGCTCTGCTTAGTCCCTCCGCAGCCCCCGCAAGAAAAACGTCAAGCCTTTCGTTTTCGGTTTTTTCCGCTTTGAAAAAAAGCTTTTTCAATTCTGTCCGCTCTCCCCGCCGTCATCCTCGCGTTCGGTATGCGGCTGTTCCTCTTTTTCGGCAGCGGATTTTTTTCTTTTCGCGTCGGCAAGCAAAGAATCCTTATCGAAAAACAACAGCGACGCCGCAAACAAAGCTACGCCTGCGACAAGAGATATATCGGCAACGTTGAAAACGCTGTCAAGTCTGCCGAAACACTCCGTTGCGATAAAATCCCTGACTCCGCCGTTAAAGAAACCGTTGCCCCTGAAAGCTCTGTCTATGGCGTTGCCTACCGTGCCCGCAAACATCATCGCAACGGCAAAGCATCCCGCATTGCCCGAGTTTCTTCTGAAAAAAATCAAAACGCAAAAAGCGGGCAGCGCCAGCACCGTGAGTACAAAAAACAATACGTGCCGACCCGCCATCCCTCCGAAGGCTCCGCCGAAGTTTTCCAAATAACTTATTGAAAGCACGCCCTTTATCACCGTCACGGGCAGTTTGCCGTCCTCGTAAGCCCTGACCGCCATCATTTTCGTAATTTGGTCGAGCACGACTATCGCAATCGCGGTAGCCGCAAGAAGGGCAAACAAAATAAGATTTTTCTTTGTAAGTTTAATTTTTTTCATGTAGCGTAAAACCTTTCACCGAACAGCGCTCTGCCGGGTCTTATCATATTGGAGCCGTTTTCGATTGCCGTCAAGTAATCGACTGACATGCCCATGGACAGCCACTTTATATCGCTTCCGAAATTTTCCCTCAATTTTTCAAACAGCTTGTAGGTCTTTTTGTAAAGAAACGCGCTTTTTTCGCTGCCTAACGGCATAACGGTCATAAGTCCGTTGAGCGTCAGATGTTTTTTCCCCCTTACGTACTCGGCAAAAGCCATAAGTCCGTCCGGACTGACACCGTCGCGCGTCAACTCTTTTCCGTGTTTGACTTCGACCAAAACGGGCATAGTCAAGCCGCGTTTTGCACACTCCTCCTCCAGCTTGTCCGCCAGCGAAACCCTGTCCAAAGACTGAATCAAAGACACCTTGTCCAATATGTATTTTACTTTGTTTGTCTGCAACTGTCCGATAAACTGCCATTCCAGCCCCTCCACGGGTTGGTATTTGGACAAAAGCTCCTGCACCCTGTTTTCTCCCGCGGCAAAAATGCCGTGCGCGGGACACTCACTGACAAGCTCAATCGAGCGGCATTTTGTTGCCGCCACGACTTTTACTCCGGACGGTATTTTTTCTAGAAAATCCTTGATTCTGCGCTCAGTCTGCCCGTCCATAAATCTCCTCCATTACGTGCCCGACATAAAGTTCTGCAACATCCACGCCGGTACAGTCGGATATGAACATAAAATGAGCGTTGGTGTTTACCTCGCAAAGCAAGGTTTTGTCTTTGTCGAAAAGCAAATCAACGCCGATATAGTCCGCGCCCAGCAGTCGGCAAATGCGCTCCGACAGCTCGACCTGCTCTGAACTCGGAATATATTTTTCGCCCACGCCGCCCAACTCTATATTTGCGCGGAAATCCCCATTATTTTTCCTTTTCATTGCCGCAACCGCTTTTCCGCCCACGACGATTATTCTTATATCCTCTCCCGAGCTGTTCTTTACATATCTCTGATAAAGGTGCGGCATATATTTGAGCCTGTTTCTTAAAGCGTCAAGCTCGGAACGGTTCTTTGCCAGATACACCTGCGCTCCGAAAGAGCCGTAGGCCTCCTTGACAACCATAGGATACCCGAGACGTTTTTCTACCGAGTCCGCAAACAATCCGTCGGTATCGTCAAAAGCGGGATACAGCAGCGGAGACGTAATTGTTTCGGGCATGGGAATATTTTTTCCCGACAGATAAAGAAACGTCTTGTTTTTGTCGTCGCAAAGCTCGATTACCGCGCTTTTGTTGAACACTCTCACTCCGCATTTTTCCAGCATGGCAGCGCGCTCCACGTCCTTGTCCCAATATATGCAAAAATCGGGAAGCTCCTCGTCGCACACCGCGTTTCCGCTTTCGTCGAAATAAAGCGGCAGCAGATTGTGTTTTTTTATCTGCACGTCAACATTTTTAGACAACAGATTTTGCCTTAACCTTTCCAATGAAAGCCGAGTGGACTCGGTTTTGCTGAAACCGTTATGAACCAGCCAGCAACGCCCCTTTTTCATACGGTCAATCCTTGAACTCGAATATATCTTCCGCATCCGGCTTGGAAAAGAATTTTCTGCCGGTTGCCGCGCCGTCGCCGAGTATCGACGTTTTGACAAGCTTGCGGTAATACAAAACGCCAAGCACAATAACCGCCGCCAACAGCACTGCGTGCACGATTGCGGGCACGAGAGTTTTGCGCCATGCATCCGCAACAAGCTCATTGGCGGCGTTCTGCGCAACGCTCAAAAAGCCTTCGTCGGTCAAAGCCGCAGTTATCGTGTCCGCAACAGACTGCATTTTATCCACAAAAGAATTTCCGAAAGCGGATTTGAAAAACTCCAAATTGTCGTTGGACGTGTGGGAAAGTCCCGTCGGAAAGCTTTCCGCCTCCACAAAGCCGAAATATTTGGAACTCATATTGCCCGAAAAAATCAGCAGGGACGGCACGCCGGCGCTTCTGAAATAAAGCTGGTCGCTGTTCTGCGCCGCGTGAAAATAAGGCAGTCCGTCGCTGCCCCAAAGCAAAGTGGTTACGCGCTTATTGGCAGGCATATTTTTCAAAGGCACGGACACTCCCTCTTTTTCGGATATTTTGACGAAAAAATCTTCAAAATCGGTTTTAACGTCCTCGCCGTAGGCGTAAAGCATATCGCCGCCGGCAATCATGTCGATGTTAATGAAAAGCATTGTGTTTTCCGCGTCAAGCGTCTGCGCGGCATAAAAATACGAGCCTACCATACCCGCTTCCTCCGCGCCGAAAGCCACTATCTCAACATTGAAGGGCAGAGAAGCGCCGGCAAGCTTGCGGGCTATATATATGAGGGCGGCGACGCCTCCTCCGTTGTCGAAGGTACCGTCAGACGCTCCGTAAACGTCGTTGTCGTAATGAGCGCCGATTATCACCGTCCGCGCAGTCACCTGTGCTGCGGGTATACGCCCCGAAACATTTTGAGAGCTGTCCATGCCGTAATAAAACGTCGTTTGTTTTACGTCGGCAAGCCCCTCCTCTCCAAACCGCTCGGCAATATAATCGGCTGCGGCCTTTTCCTCCTGAGAAAACGCCTGCCTCTTGGGGTGCGTCTGTAC
>OGQI01000597.1_pt1 | contig 27754 bp, 25 predicted proteins | sample 1553171 | NCBI WGS metagenome assembly OGQI01 (sample SAMEA2579988, study PRJEB22360) | human gut metagenome | biome: human gut; feature: human-associated habitat; material: faeces | place: Denmark | collected 2008/2010
GAACTCATGCCATCTAAACAAATACTAATCCGTCCAATATTTGGGGTGCACTTCAAAATCCGTCCTCTCTCCATTCATGCGGAAGTTTTCCGGGGAATCCGGCTCCTCACTCCTTGTCCTTGAGGTTGCAAAGCGGAACCCATACCGCATTCTCCCCGAAATCCTTGATACCGCGCTCGTCCAGAATCGCTTCGTTCAGGCTATCGAGAGCCTCGTCAGGCTCGTCGGGGAAAAGATACGGTTGCGATTCCGGCCAGCGGAGCGGCTTGAAATAGCGGTTCGGCTCCGGGTCTTTCCCGAGGCATTCGATGTAGTCGTATTCCGGGACATAGCGTGCCCTGCCCTCCGACGAAGGATAGCCGATGTGTTCCTCCTCGAAACAGGACGTGTCGTCGGGAAACTCGACCAACACGTACAAATGTTCGTGCCATTCCTGCCCGCAACCATCGCAAGAAAGCGTTCCGGTTTGTTTGTCGAAGCTGATCTGCGGATTGCTGCAAAGCGGGCACACCGGATAATACGGAAACTCCAACGCTTCGGCGATAGCTTCCATGTTCGACAAGAAGAACTGCTCCCCGTAACAGCGTCTCATCCTTTTAGCCAGTTCTCGCATCTGGGTATCCGTAATGGAGCGCGTGTCGAAACCACAGGATTGCAAATTTTCCCTACTGACCAAGGCAACGGGATAGAAACCTTCGTTGAGTCGTTGCAGGAGATCCTGCTCTTGCGGCGTCAGTGAGGTCTTCGCCTCGAAATACGCCCGAATGTCATCCAAAATTTGTTGTACCATTATTCATCTATTTTTGTTTTGTTTGTCCCTCTGTTCGGCATCCCTTTCCGGAGCCGTTCGGGTTTTACGGTGCTTCGAGGGGCTGACGGACAAGCCCTTTCCGACGCTTTTTCCGGAAAATTACACTTGCGCAGAAAGGAAGAATTTTCCCGGAAATGCACTTCAAAGCGGCGGAACCGGCGCGGCAGCCGACCTTTGCGACCGAAAAAACCGACCGGGGACGGGAAGGTGGAACAGCAGGGAGAAACAGGCGGTGCACGCCGCTATAAAGGGAGAAGACGGTAAAAAAGGGGGGGGCTGCTGGCGGCAGGGGCTAAAAAAGAGGGCCGCCCTGTGCGTTCATACCTTTGTATGGCCGCTATCCGGTTATCGGAAAAGATAAAAAAAGCAGGACGGATTTCTCCGTCCCGCCTTGGTAACGATTACGCGGCGACCTCCGCGGGTTGCGCGTCAGTCTGTCCGTCCGTTTCCGCCTGTGGCTCCTCGGGCCGGGCCGGCTCCTGCGCCGCCTTTTCCTGCGCGAGCAGGACGGCTTTCTTCTCCTCGATGCGCTTGTGACGTTTCTCGTAGACTTCGTTGTGCCCGCTCTTGATGTCGGCGAGCGTCTCGGGCATGTGTTTCTGCGCGAAATCGAGCAAGAGGGAAGCGATGGCATTCGACCCGAATGCACCCTTGAAATTGGCAAGCAGATAATCCCTGCGGATAAGTGCTTTTTCCTTGGCCGTGAGGTTGTCGATGATACGCATCTTTTCCTCGTCCGTAAGGTAGTGATAAGCATCTCCACATTCGATGCCTACGGTGGCGAAATGCTCCCGGCGAAGCGACGAAAGCAGGAAGAAATAGATCATCCGGTCTTCGTCCGCACCGAATTTGGTGTCGGCCATATCGACCTCCAAAATCCGCTTCTTGGTATCTTCTACGGTCTTTTCGAGGGCGATTTCCCGGTTGCGCTCGTCTTGCTTTTCGAGTTTTTCCATGGGAGAAAGTCGTTGCTCCGGCGCGGTGTCCGCCGTTTCGAGATAACACAGAGTAATATCGTCGTTGTCGATACGGAGATAGTATGCCATTTCGCCTGCGGCGACCCGCTCGCGGATCATCTCGCACTCTTCCGTATAGTCGGCGGATGCACGTTCGTACTCCGTGTACGCCTGCTCGTACTGCTCGGCGGTGTCGTAGTCCTCCTTTTCGGGGGCTACCGGCTGTTCGGGGTACTCCTCGGCATAGGTTTTGAGCGTTTCGACCTCGTACCCCATAGATGCAAGGCGTTCGACTACGGTTTCATTATAGCAGTATTCCCTATGACACAACGTTGCGGGGTATATTCCCATGAGCTGTACGGCTTTTTCGGCGAGGTACGAGGCGTTCGTTTCGTCCAAGCACGAACGGTTGGTGCAGTTGCCGCACCCGCCCTCGCAGAACAGGGTCATGTTATTGGTGTTGTGGGGACACGACATGCAGAGGGTCTTGTCGAACCGGTAGCGGTCGAGGTCGGTCGTGTACTGCCGCTCGATGTTCTTCGCCACGTCGGAAGCTTTCAGACCGCGCCAACTGTTGTACCCGTATACTCCCTCTTTCAGATGATTGTCGTACACGTCGCGCTGGATGTCTTCTCCGTAGCGGCAGATTTCGCCCGCCACGCCGACCGTCAGCTCGTCCGCCTCCAAGAGCTCCGCGATTTCGGGTATCAGGGAGAGGAATTTCAATCGCGTGCGGATGTAGTTTTCGCTCTTGCCGAACTGAACGGCCAGCGAGGGTACGTCGTGGCGACCGTTTTCGATGAGCTTTTGATAGGCGTTGGCCTCCTCCATGGGGCTGACGTCCTCACGTTGCAGGTTTTCCGTCACGGCCATCTCTTGGGCCTCCTCGTCCGAAACGTCCAAGACGATAGCCGGGATTTCCGCCTGTTCCGCCATGAGCGAGGCGCGATAGCGGCGTTCGCCGAAGATAATCTCGAAGCGGCCGGTGTCGGCCACGGGGCGCACGCCGATAGGTTGCAGGACCCCCTGCCGGCGGATGCTTGCGGCGAGTTCGGCGAGGGCTGCTTCATCGAATCGCTTGCGCGGGTTGTAGGTACTGGGCTGAATGTCGGCCAAGGCCAGCGATACGATGTTTTTTTCGGTCGAAACGATGTTTTCCATAATGCACTTGAATTTAACGGTTTATAATTGATTTGTTTTGAGGTTCTGCGGTTGTGGCTTAGGGTGGTATCGAACTCGTACATCGGATCGTCGTACCCTTCGAACGAGAGCCCGAAATCCTCGAAATCCTTGCGGCTCGCCAGTCTGACGGTAGCGTTCGGCCCGATGAAATAGGGCTCGCGCATCACGCGCCACGGGGCGCCGCGCAAGACGCTATCCTTTAAGGTGTAGAATGTGTCGGGGCGTTCGGGCATGATATACCCTAATGCGTACTCGTTGTAGACGGCCAGTTTGATTTTCTCCATGTCTTTGCGTTTTAATCTCGGTTTTTCTTTTTCCCTTTGTTCGGTTCGTTTCCTGCCGGAACCGCTTCGGGATTTTTACGGATGCGGTTTCAGGCTGTCCGAAAGAGCTGTCATACGGCGGTTTTCCCGGCCAATTACGCTTCGCAGAAGGAAGAATTTGCAGGGAATGCACTTCAAACCGCCGTATCCAGCGCGGCCAGCCAACCTTTGCGTCTGTAAAACCCCGAGCGGCGACGGCGGGGGATGAAGCGGATAAAGCGGCAAAAGAAAGGATAGAAAAGGAAGGGCCCCAAGCGGGGTACAAAGGGCAGAAATCGCTGCAGGAAGACGGACTTTCGGACAAAATGCAATCGAGATAATGAAAAAAGGGTTATTCTTGTAACAAGATGTCCAGCATGGCCCTATCAGAATGGATTGACTGGCGAGAGATGACGGGCTTTCCGCATACTCGTACAATGGGGTACGGGAGGCTTTTGCCGGCACGAACAGCACAAGCAGAGGGTCGGGATATGGACAATAAGCCTCCCGCCGCTTGGGGCAGGAGGCTTATTATTCCGTATTTTCAAGGTCAGAAATGATAGTCGATGACACCGCCGATGTAGAGCAGCGTGCCTGGTTCCAACTCACACACTTCCCGCATGAACTCGTAGGACTGTTCGGCATAGGATCGGCAACCCTCCTCGTCCGTGTAGAACCAGTAGGCCGTATCGAGCGGGTTTTTCAGGTACTTTTCAAGCTGATAGACCGGGCCAATCCACTCCAGAACCTTGTCGGGGGTAACGGCTTCCGCCTTGCTGCGCATACCGGCCACGAAATCCGCCTGCCATTTATCCGCACCGCCGATGTAACGGATGACATCCTCGGAGACAAGCTCGAACATGCCCTCGGGCAGGATATGGTTGACCAATACACCGATATGATGCTTGCGCTCCTTGTCGTCGATCTCGGCGCAATAATCGAAGAAACTGTCGTCGCCCTGCGTAAGCGTGCCCTCGTTCAGATAGTTGTCCTGGTACACCCTGGTTCGGGTAATTTGAAAAATCTTGCTGTGCATAACATTGAATTTTTATGTGTTGAACTTTCTTTTTCTTCCCCTCTCCTGAAAGCCTTCCGGCTTCCTCGTCGGGAAAGATTTTACATGCAGGACACACAGCGGGAAAATGAAGGAAAGGCAAGCAAACAGCCGGGGGATTTCACGGAATACCCAACCCGACAGGCAAGGCAAGGAGGGGAACCGGAAGTTCATCTTCGATTTGCGGAAGGCTGCCGTTCAATCCGCAGGCCGGTTAGCAAAGCGGTACTTGACGACCGGAATAACGCTGTACCTTCGCATGGGAAAATCCCGCCGACGGGAATGCCGGCGAGACGGGAGGCAAAGGAATACTATCTGTATAAAAGAATGGGAGCTACGCCGGAAACGAAGCGGGGAAAGAGGCAGAGGGAAGGATAGAAAGGGAGATTCCCTCTCGGGGTACAAACGGCCCGAAAACAAAAAAGATTAACCCGCCGATGAAAAGTACTCGGAACGAGTTGCGCGATATAACAGGGAAAGGCCGACAGGACGAAGGGCATCCAAGTTCATCATCTCTACGGAACAGACCGATAGAATTTTCAGTCGCAAATAGTTGCTTGTACAATCCGGATTTCAAACCCCTCGAATTCGACGGGTTTAGAAAGGAAGCCCGATTAAACGCCTTTACCCTGTCGCCGCAGAAGTGGATCAATACGACGAATGCAATCGGCATCGTTTCCCAATCGGGTCGTTATGGCGGAACCTATGCCCATAAGATATAGCTCTCAAATTTGCGAGTTGGATTTCCGTCGAATTTGAACTATAATCGTTAAAGAGTTCCAACGATGGAAAGCCGAGGTTCCGCGCCCGGCCTTCTCCTCTCCTCAGCGACAGTTCCGCTGGCTGTCTCCTTCGGTTCGGCCGGTCGTGCCGACAACCGTCGCCGGCCGGCCGTAAATAGTTCATCCAACGGATATAATTCCATGAATTGTTCGTATCTTTGCGGCTGAAATTCCGACAATCGGTAGTTGAATGGCAAAGATTACAGTAAAAGATACCGAAATAAACGTCGTTAAAGTCAATGACGAGGACTATATTTGTTTGACAGATATGTTGCGTGCCAAAGACGGTGATTTCTTTATCACGGATTGGTTGCGCAACCGGAATACACTTGAATTTATCGGCATCTGAGAGAAAGTTTATAATCCCGTTTTTAATTATGTCGAATTCGCCACAATTAAAATACAACATACGACACAGAAAAGAATACAAGACGTTATAACGATAATGGCAAAGATTACGGTACAGAGCACCCCGGTTACCGTTCTTAGTATAGAAGAACGGGACTATATATCCCTTACTGATATGGCTTCGGCCAAAGAGGGGGACAACCGGGCCGCGGACATAATCAAGAATTGGATAAGAAACCGCTATGCCATCGAATTTCTCGGCACATGGGAAGTTATTCATAACCCCGATTTCAAAGTGGTCGAATTCGACCACTTTAGAAAGAGTGCAGGATTGCCCTCCTTCGTACTGAGTGCTTCCGAATGGATAGAGTGTACGCATGCCATCGGCATTGTTGTGAAAAAGGGGCGTTATGGCGGGACTTATGCCCACAAGGATATCGCGTTCGAGTTCGGCTCCGCAATAAGCGTTCCTTTCAAACTCTACCTGATCGAAGAGTTCCAACGGCTGAAAGAGCAGGAACAGGCACAACTCGGCTGGAACGCGAAACGCGAACTGTCCAAGATAAACTACCGCATCCACACCGACGCGATCAAGCAGAACCTGATCCCGGCGGAGGTTACGCCCGCCCAGGCGAATGTCATCTATGCCAGCGAAGCGGACGTGCTGAACGTGGCGATGTTCGGCGTGACGGCTGGGCAATGGCGTGAGGCAAACCCGGATTCGAAAGGGAACATCCGCGACTATGCCACGATCAACGAGTTGATATGCCTCTCGAATATGGAAAACCTCAATGCCGTATTCATCGAGCAGGGCATACCGCAGGGCGAGCGTCTCGTCAGGCTCAACCGGATCGCCATCCGGCAGATGGAGATATTGGAAAGCGGCGGCAACGGCGGGCGGAAACTGATCAAGTGACACGAATAAAAGTAGTAGATTAGATGCCTGCTTGCAAGGCTTCGGCATAAACTCAGTATAAACAAAATATGTTGCCTATGATATAAACCTGCGGCATCGGTTACGATGTCGTTTCAAGAATAAGAAGAACGTTGTGTCTGTGTCTTGCTGTAATAAAGCGTAGGAAACTTTAATCACGATAACAAGATGGGCATGACGGTTCTCCGCGTACGCGTGGAGCTGCCGTTGCCATTCCGTTATCGAGGGCTTTCCTACCGCCTTTTACAGAGGAGTGACCGATGGGCGGCTCCGCGTCTTTTATTCTCGTCATCCAACTTCCAAATCATTCCTCAAAATGTAAAAAGCGAATATCATAACAGTCATTCAAGGAAACGTTGTGTCTTCATCTTGCTGTAATAAAGCGTAGGAAACTTTAATCGGGATAACAAGATTTTTGGCATGATGGTTCTCCATGTCGTTTGCATGGTGCTGCCGTCTCCATTTTCGAGTTAAGGCGTACAGCCTGGCCAGGAAGGATGGATACATACCGGTTTCACGTTTCAGTACTTGTCTTATTCATAGCCGAGCGAGAACCGGCGAGGCTGAGCAAACCACATGGATGCTAAAAATCTGATTTTGGCAGTAGCCCTTACGATCCTCCTGCCGATGAAGATGTACGGGCAGTGGACGGATTGCGATTCTTTATCCGTCAGCGACAAAAATGTAAGGAATTATGATTTCGAGTGGCGGCAGACGATCCTGCCCGCCTCTTTGATCGGAGTCGGGGCCGTTGCACTCGCTCCGAGTTTCAGCCGGAACGCCAGCCGCAACGTTACCCGCAGCGCGATCGGCATACGGGGCGATGGCCGGCGGCTCGAATTCGACGATTATATCCAGTATCTGCCTGTCGCCGGCTCCCTGATGCTGGGCTGCGCCGGCATCAAGGCGAGACATTCATTCCGCGACAGGGTGTTTATCGTCGCTACCTCCTATGCGGCGCTGGCCGTTCTGACGAACATCCCGAAGTTGTGCATCGACGAAAAAAGACCGGAGTTTTCGGGACACAACTCCTTCCCTTCGGGGCATACGGCCACCGTTTTCATGGGTGCGGAGCTGGTGCGGATAGAGTACGGCGGTTGGTACGGGGCCGGAGCCTATGCCGTTGCGGCCGGGGTCGGGTTCATGCGGATGTACAACGGCAGACACTGGCTCCACGATGTCGTGGCGGGTGCGGGAGTAGGTATACTGAGTGCGCGGATCGGCGAGTAGAGCTGCCGGTTGTGGCAAAAAGCCTTTCAGAAAAAGAGGAAGAAAGAATATAACATTGTTTTCACCCCGGTAGCCGCTCCGGTAAAGGGAGGGTATTACGGGTTCTCCGCGGGGTGCAGTTTTTGACCGGTTGCGTTATCGGACTGCTGTTCATGGCATAGCCGGACGCCGGATGCGCCCGGCCGTTCCTGTCTCTTTTTCGTCCCGATAGCTGTCGCCGCATTCCTTATCGCTCGTTGTCGATCTTCCGGTCGTAAGCTTTTTCGGCGCTGTCATCCATTGGGCGAGTTTCAGTCCGATAGAGGGGGGAGCCGTTATATGCGGTCGGGCTCCAGTGTACAACAGGATAGGATGGTCCGCAGAAAAAAGCGGGCCGTTTCCTGGCCTGCAAAACTCGCATTTTCTATCTTTACGGCACAATCGGGGAGTGCGGACGAAAGACCGCGGCCTCATGGACAGACCGGATTATAAATCCGGGTAGGTAATGGCCGTACGGCGCATCGGCCGGGCCTTTCCGGGACCGGGAGGCTTCCCAGCGGAAAACGAAGTACAGGGGAGAACGGCAGGGAAGAGAGGCGAAGTGAACCTGAAAACAGGAAAAACAGGCTCTGCCGCTCGACGGGGAGCACCCTATCCGAGGTGCGGAGAAGATTCTTTCGCATAACGAATTATAGCCTGGCGAATGCTGCGTCAGTAGATACGGCAGGTAGGGACGTCTTGGACAGAGAGCGGACAACACGCTTTGGGCAGAAGGTTCATTCCTCCGAATTTGGAATCCGGAGGAATTTTATTATATTTGTACAGGATACGGCAGAAAGACTGAAAGGGATGCAATGTCGACGGTAGGCCGGACGTTTGGAGAATATATGTGTTTCACTTATTTTTAGATACGAGTTATGAAAAAGTTCATTTTTGGATGCCTGTTCCTTGTCGGAGCACTTTCCCTCACCGCCTTTACGGCTCAGGACGGAGAGAAGAAAGAGGATGGCAAAGCGAAAGTGGAGTGCTGCTGCGAGGAGTGCGACTGTGAAAAGTGCACCTGCAACACGGATTGTTCCGACTGCCGCGGCTGCAAGGGGAACGAGGCATGCCGGGAATGCCGCGATTGCGACCACGACGGGCATTGCTGCGATTACGGGCACCACGGTCGGAAACACCACAGAAGAGGAGGATGCTGCGGCCCGAGAGGGTGCTGACGGGATTGTGCCGGAATCGAAAAAAGAATGCCCCGCGAAAATTTTCGCGGGGTGTCTTTTTTCGGGCGAAAAGTTTTCTTCCGGATTTTCCAATGCCTGATTTCCTACAAAGGCTTGTCGATGGACGATATGTTGTAACCGCCGCTGTCGGAATGTGATGACGGAAACGTTACGGGCATAAAAACGGGAAATAAGGGGTGCTCCCTTATTTCCCGTTTTTTGCCAGGTACTCTTTCATAGCCTCGTTCACGATCTCTTTCAGGGAGACCTCCTTTTCGATGGAGAGGTACTTCATGCGGGTATGGATGCTCCTGTCGATGACGAAAATGCAATGCACCGCAGGCTCCTTTTCCGCGACGGGCGCTGCCGGACGCTGCGGTTGCGGGGTTTTCCCGGTAGGCGACAGCAGCCCGTCCAGTCCGGTCTTCATGCTGTCTTTCAATAAATCGCTCTTGCCCATATCGGTCTACTTTAATTTCAGTACCTCTTGCGCCAAAGCCATGTAGTCCTTGGCGCCGTTGCTATTGCGGCTGTACTCGAAGATGTCCTTGCCTTTGATGGGCGCTTCGGCCAGCGACACGTTGTCGCGGATGACCGTCTGGAACACCTTGTCGCAGAACGCATCCTTGACCAGCTCGGCCACACTCTTGTTGAGCGTCTTACGTCCGTCGAACTGGGTGATGACGATGCCGCCAATCTCCAGCGCCGGGTTCAGGCGTTCCCGGACAGTGGCGACCACGTTCGTGATCTTGGCCATGCCGCGCATGGCGAGGAACTGGGCCTGAACGGGGATAATCAGATAGTGAGCTGCGGTGAGGGCGTTGAGTGTCAGCAGACCCAGCGAGGGCGGGCAGTCGATCAGGATGTAATCGAATTTCCGGCCGTCGGGCAGCCGGGCGATCAGCCCCTTGAGGATCAGCTCGCGCCCCGGCTCGTTGATAAGGCCGCCGAGAGGTCGAGGCAGGAAGGTGCGACGGTAAAGCCGCCCTCCGTCTCAACCAGCGGCAAGGGGTACTCGCCCTTCATCGCCCCGTAAACGGTCCGCTCCTCCTCGATGGAGAGGCCGCAGGATTCCGTGAGGTTGGCCTGGCCGTCCATGTCGATGGCCAGCACACGTTTTTTCTTCTGCCGCAGTGCGGCAGCCAGATTGACGGTAGTGGTCGTCTTGCCGACCCCACCCTTGTGGTTCAAGACAGCAATGATTTTCGTCATCGTTCTCACTCTTTTATTCCATGTACAAAGATAATACTATTTTTAGTAAATACTATAATTAGCGAATACTATTTTACGCAAATACGCATTTAAGGAACATAGTATTTACTACTTTACTATGATACTAAATGTAGCATATACTACAACCCGTACCCGTAAGGAGAGATACTAATGTACTATGTATAGTATATACTACATTTAGTAAGACTTGACTTCCTGCGATATGGCGGCTATATCAGAAAGGCAGGTCGTCCGTGTCGTCCTGCGGCGCAGCGGAGGGCGCCGGGGCGTTGTCCTCCGCCCGGGCTCCGGCCGCGTCGCGTTTGCCGGCGCCGATGAAGGCGATCGAGTCCGCCGTGATGGTAAGCTGCGTCTGGCTATTGCCGTTGCGGTCCTCCCACAGCGAGGCGGAGAGGGTGCCATCGACCAGCACCAGCCGTCCTTTGGTCAGATACTCGGCCAGGCGGATATGGTTCTCGCGGTTGCTCTTGACCCTGACCCATGTAGTGACGTTCTGCCCTTTCGAATAATCGTCCACGGCTATATCCATTGCCATGAATGAGCCGTGCGTACCCGTGATGACCCTGCAGTCCTTGCCGATGCGTCCGATCGTGTGTGTATGTATCATAATAGAAGTTTGTTTGTGGCAGGTTGGTTAGTTCTGCCGTTACCTGAAAATCGTCGTTTCTTTTTCCCTTTGCTCGGTTCGTTCGCTGGCGGAACCGCTTCGGGATTTTTACGGATGCGGTTCATGGCTGTCGGATGAGCTTCATCCGACGGCTTTACCGGCCCAATTACGCTTCGCAGAAGGAAGAATTTGGCCGGGAATGCACTTCAAGCCGGAGGATCAAGCGCGGCAGCCGACCTTTGCGTCCGGCAAAACCCCAGGCGGCGACGACGGGGGATGAAGCGGGGAAAGCGGAAAGAGAAAACATAGAAAAGGAGGTGCGGCCCGGCCGCGTATAAGGGAAAGGAGGGAAAGAGTATAACAGAGAGACCGCCGGGGTGCGGCGGCGTACAAACGGGAAACTGGCCCGCCGCGTAATTGGGAGCCCCCCCCCCCGGGGGGGGGCCGCGACGCTTCAATCCTTGCCGCCGAGGGAGGCAGACAATATCGCTCCGATCCGCTCTTCCCACAAGCGGCAAAAGCCCCGGATCACGGTGTCGCCTCCTGTGCCTTCGAGCCGGGCGAACATCTGCAAGGCGTCGAATCCCCGGTCGAACTGCTCCATGATGACGGCAGGGGCAAAATGGATGACCCCGCGGGGATAACTTTTCGAGGTGCCGATCCACCCGCGCAGATAATCGTCGAAGCAACCGCCCGCCTGCGAATCGTAGAACTCCTGCGCGTGGGAGCCGGCGATACTTTTACCGTATGCTTCATCCCCCAGAATCAGAATGCCGGTCTGCGGATTGTACATGAAACGCCGGTTCGTGATTTGCAGAATGTCTATGATTTCCCGCTTGGTATCAACGACCATCAGAGATTTTTCGACCTTTCTTTTCGTGCGTCTTGCCATAATACAGTGTTTTTTGTCTTTTCCGTGAAACTTTCTTTCTTTCCCTCCGCTGGGTCCGTTTGCCGGCGGAACCGCTTCGGGGTTTTACGGATGCAGCAGCAGGCTGTCCGCAAAAACTGTCATACGGCGGTTTTCCCGGCCAATTACGCTTTCGCAGAAAGGAAGAATTTGCCGGGAATGCACTTCAAACCGCCGTATTGAGCGCGGCAGCCAACCTTTGCGTCCGGAAAACCCCGGGCGGCGACGGAGAGCATGAGACAGGAAAGCGGGAAGGGAGAGGATAAAAAGGGAAAGAAGGCCCGCTATAAGCGGCAGGGAAAGCGATAGAAAAGGCAAACGTTCAGCGCGACTGGGAAGGTACGTGCGACCGGTACGCGGTACAAAGTCGGCCCGCCGTCCGTCCGGTCGGAGGGAACCTTCCGGACGAAGGGTCGGAGCCGCGGGGCCGTCCGCCTACGCTTTGGTGGCGGGTTTACGCTTCGGGGCGCTGTTCGAGTAAATGGGACAGGAAAGGAGTATCTTATAAAAAACGCCCTGTTCCGTCTGTACGGGGTCTTTCGACACAAAAAAAACCGCGCTCCCCTTGATTTTCACCGTGTCCAGCACAGTTTGGCAAACGAACTTGTTGTGCAGGCGGATGCCGCCTCCGTTGGATTGCAGGGGAAAGCCCTGCTTATCCGTCGTCTTGCGCAGGAACCACGCTTTGGGATCGTCCTCGTCGCGGGCGAACTCCAGACGGTCGCCGGGCTTGACGTTCAAGTCCTTCGTCAGGTGCAAAGAGAGGTACATATTGCCGTTTACGCTGTTGAAACGGATGCTTCGGCGGCCGATGCGGTCTTCGGCCGTGCGACTGTTGGCGGTGTTGTAGATTACCAATTTCATTTTTTCGGAATTATCTAAGGTTAAACGAATTACATATTCACACAAGCGTAGCGGCGGGAAAATCCCGGATGGCTCCGCAGGGCGTCGGCGATACCGCCTATCCTCTGCCGCACGGCGCTGGCGGAAATCCCCGCATAGGCGGAGAGGCTGCGGAAGGAGCACTGCGCCTCGTACTCTTTCAGCCGGAAAAGTTCGTAGTCCCTTTTCGGGTATTTATTCCGCACGAACAGCAGGATGTCGTAGGCAAGCCTGTCGGAGGCCGCCAGCGCCTCGGCCGAGGGGGTTTCCTCTTCCGGCCGGAGCAAAAAGAAATGCTCCTTGTCGGGGTGGCAGTAACGGCTCTCGCCGCGCAGGCACATGGATTTACATTTCTTGTACACGCCGAAAAAATAAGGCTCGAAACGTTCGACCGCGACGTCTGAAAACGCGCACGTCTTTTTCATCGCCAGATAGGCGTCGTGGAAGGCGTCCTCGTTCAGATAGCGTCCGAATACGGCCCGTAACCGCTCATAATTGAAGGCGAACCATTTGTCAAAAAGCGAATCTCTTTTCATATACTCAATCGTTTTGAAGTTTCTTTCTTTCCCTCCGGTCCAATCAATCGCCGGAAAGTCCGATTCTTTTTTCCGCCCGGTTTCTGCATCGAGTTTTTTGAGCAAGGATTCCCGGAAAAATACGCTTCGAAGGCCATGAGAAGGAAGATTTTTCACAAGGAAATCGCAGATCCGCCTTGCGCGAATACCGCCGATGCAATCAACTTTGCGGGGAAAAGAGTCGGCTTTTCGGCCGTTGCATTGCGACGGAGGGTCCTCTCTATAAAAGGAGGGATGGAAGGCGGGATAGAAGAGGAGGAATGACACAAGGTAGAACAGGAGGGAAATAAGGGCCGAAAGCCGTAAAAAAGGACGGCGCAGGGAAACCGGAAGGCAGAAAAATCCCCCTGCCGGGTCTTGCGACCGGACAGAGGGAACGGTTGGATATATGAATTACGATCAGGCAGCTTTGTCGCTGGCCCCGCATTCGGCAAGGGGTTTCTGCGTGCGCTCCGCCTCTTTCAGGCCCTCATCGATACGCTGCTGCAACGCCCGGCACTCCTGCCGGAGCCGCGACAGTTCGTCCGTCTTACCCCATGTGCGGGCCACGATCGCCTCCAGAGCGGGTAGCTCGCTCTCCAGCCGGGCGATCTTCCGCCGCTGCTCCTCGATCATGAACGGAAGCCTGTTTAGCGTGATCTCCGGATAGCGGGACGTTTCCGCGAAACCCAAAGGCAACGCTCCGTACTGGCCGCAGCGGTATTTCAGCCCGCTCGGGCCCTCGACGAGGAACACATTGCGGTCGAATGTCCCGCACCAGTTGTACTCACTGTGCACCAGCAGGTTCAGCCCGGCATACGTGCCTATCGTGCCGTATGCGCCGCTGCGGTAGGTCTTGGCGATGCGGTGCAGTTCGCGCCCGATCTGCTCGGCCGTGGCCTGCGGCAGGTTCAGGAGCCGGGTCGTCCGGTCGCCCGCATAGGAGGCGACGTACTCCGCATCCCGCGCCATATCGGCTGCCGTGCGATCGGCCGCCGCGATCTCCTGCCGGTTGTCCGCAATCTTGTGCTCGGCGCGGATGCGCTCTTTCTTGAAAATGCCCTGCTCCTTTTCGAGGCGCATAATCTTGTTGTCGAGCTTCGCCTTTTCCAACAGGTCGGTATTGCCGGAGAGGATAGCGACAAATTCGGCGAAGTTCATCCCGTTGTTCTCGTCCATGCCGTCCTCGTCGATGCGGCGCACGGCGATCGTGCCGCTGTTGATCTGGTTGATGAACATCTGCTTGTTCTTCAACAGATTGAACTTGTAGGCGTCGAGCGTCTTTTCCGTGCCGTAGATGACCACGTCCACGGTGTTGCCGCCCCACAGCTTCACGGTGTTGCCCTTGCGTACCGCGCGGCCGTTGCGCTGCTCCATATCCGCCGGACGCCAGGGAATGTCGAGGTGATGCACCGCCACGGCCCGTTCCTGTGCGTTTACGCCCGTGCCCAACATGCTCGTAGAGCCGAACAGCACGCGCACCCGGCCTGCGTTCATATCCTCGAAGAGCCGCTTGCGGGCCCGTTCGGTTTGGGCGGCAACACCGAAGGGGATTTCATGGGCGGGGATCCCGAGCCGTACCAGCTTGTCCTTGATGTTGGAGTAGATGTTCCACGCGTTCGGCTTGTAGGTTGAAAGATCGCTGAATACGAACTGCGTGCCCCGGTTGGCCTCGGATCGCACGTAGTAGTCGTAGATCGTGCGGGCGCAGATGGAGGACTTGTTGTCCTCGCTGTCGCGGAAACGGTCGCCGAGCAGCCGCATGTCGAGCGGCATTTTGCGGGCTATATCGGTGGCGATAAGCATCTTCGCCCTGTCGAGGTTATCCGGCTCCGGCATATCCAGCCCCAAGTCTGCCCACGCTCCGCTATGCGCAAAAGCCATGAGCCGCCCGATCATCTCCTCCTGCGCGAAGGTCGGGGCGTGGGAGAGGAAACGCACGTTTTTCTCCGGCACGTCGAGGTTTATCATTTCGGCGGTGCGGTAGTCGGTGATCTCGCGCAGGAACATCGCCAGCTCCGGCACCTTGATATAGCTGCGGAAACGCTCTTTGCGTCTGATCGTCCCCGTGACACCCAGCTCGTAGTCGGCGCTCTTTTTCGTGAATATCGCCGCCCACGCGTCGAAGCAACCGATGCTCTGCCGCCGGAGTTCCTGTGGGCGCAGGTACTTGAACATCACGTACAGCTCGGTCAGCGCATTGACGACCACCGTACCCGACAGGAACGTAGCCCCGAGGTCCCTACCCGTGCGGCGCTGGATGTCGCGGATGGCGAACAGGAGATTCATCGCCCGTTGCGAGCCCCGCGTGTTGCCGATACCGGCTACCCGCGTGTGGCGCGTCTGAAACATGAGGTTCTTGAACATGTGGCACTCGTCCACGAAAATGTGGTCTATGCCCATGGTGCGGAAGTCCACGGCGTCGTCTTTCCGGCTGTCGATCTTCGCCTGCAACTCGCCGAGCGTGGCCGAGAGGTTCTGCTTGCGCTTTTCGAGCCCTTTTTGCATAGCACGGCTCCGGTAGCACATGGTGGACTGCTCCAGTACCTCAAGGCTGCGCTCCGTGTCGGCGAGTTCTTCGGTAAATATCTCGAACATCGTCTCTTCCGACTGGGGTATCTTGGCGAATTGGTCGTGTGTGAGGATGATGCAGTCCCAGTTGTTGTTCTTGATCTTGGAAAATACCTCCTTGCGGTTGGCGGGTGTGAAGTCCTCCTTACCCGGATAAAGCACTTTAGCCCCCGGGTACGCCTTGCGGAACGTGTCGGCGATTTCGTGCACATTGGCTTTCAGGGCGATAATAAGCGGTTTCTGCGCCAGACCGAGACGTTTCATCTCATAGGCCGCGACACACATTATCATGGTTTTGCCTGTACCTACTTCGTGCCAGCAGATACCGCCGCCGTTCTGCTTAATCATCTGCACCGCGTCCTTCTGCGAGGGGTAGAGCTCCTTGTACGGGAACTGTTCGAAAGAGAGGCCGGGAAACGTCTGCGCCGAGCCGTCGTAGGCGGGACGCACGTAGCAGTTGAACCGCTCGTTATAGGTTCGCACCAACTCGTCGCGCACCTCTACAGGCCGCTCGTCGAGCCAACGGTTGAAACGCTCTCTGATCTCCTCGATCTTGGTAGCGGCCTCCTGCATGGCCTCCTCGTCCGGCACGCGCACCTTGCCGCCGTCCCGATACACCTCTTTCGTCAACTCGGGTACGGTATCATGAAGGGCATGTACAAAGAGGTCTTCGCCGTTGCAGTTACGAACGGAATAGGTGTTGTAAGCCACCGGGGAATAGCCCTGCAAGCGTACTACATACGTGTCGTTCACATCGAAATACATCACCTCGGCTTCGACTCCGAAAAGTTCCGAGGCGAAATCGGCGTATAGCCCGGTGTCGATCCACCGCTCACCCATGTTGATGTCGAGCTCTTCATAAGGTATCGCTTCGGGTACGGCCGCCTCCAACGCTTTTACGGCGATTTCCGTCCACTCCCGCTCCCTGTCCGAAAGATCGGGCAGGCAGGAGACGATCGCCCGATGTTTGTCGATAACGTTCCCGGCAAGAAAGAGGCCCTTGTGTTCCCACGCCCCGCTGACGGGATTGTAGAACATTTCGCCTCGCAGGGCACCGATGACCGCCTCTTCGGGCAGGTCCGTCACCTGTCCGATATAGTCCATATCGACGCGGCCGTAAAAGTTCAGGCTGCTCGCCAGCGCCTCGTCGGGCGTGAGCTTGCGATGCGGGTCCGTCTTCGTGAATGCCACGGGTTCGCGCAGGATGTCGGCCTTGACAATATCCCCGCCGAGCTGCATTTCGAGCGTGAACACCTCCGAGCCGAGGCTGTCGAGCATGATAAACTCCCGGTTGTCGTTGTCGTGGAAACAGCCCCATTTGGCGACGAAGGCATCGTAGCGGGCGTTGAGCTCCGCCCGCAGTGCCGGGTATTCCTTTTGCTCGTCCCGCTCCCTGCCGGAGAGTTCGAAATATGCCTTGCGGACGGGGAAATAGTCGGCGGCCCTGTCCGCGTTGACCTTGCCTTCGTCCACCGGCACGAAATCGACGGCGACCTCCTCATAATGATCGGACTTGCGGTAGCGGAGCGTACCTACCTGCCCCTCGAAGGCGACCATCGCGCCGTCCTTCATCCACTCCTCCGACGTGCCCGTGTAGGCCCGCCGCCCCCGGTCGGGCCGCGTCGCGCCGGCGGCCGGCATCCCGAACAGGGACATCTGCACGGGCGCGGTATCCCCTGCTCCGCCGGAGAACAGCTCCTTGCGGAAACTGCGGGCGAAATCGTGGCGGAGCAACGCGGAGAGGTATTGCGACATGGCGGCTTCGTCGCCCAGCCACTGATATTTGCGCACCTGCTTGCCGTACCGGTTCACGACGATGCGGCTGTCTGTGGCGAGGGAGGTCTTCGGCAGGGAAAAAAGTCTGTTCGCGGGTTCGGTCACGATTCCTGTCGCGTCGGCTTTCTCCCTGACGGACTGCAAAAACATCTTCTCCCGCAGCGAGAGTGCCGCTTTGCCGGTGTGCTTCTGGAATACGAGCAGGTCGCTGCCGACTTCGATGCCGCTCGTGGGTAGGAAAAGCGCGTCGGGCAGACGGATCGCGCTGATAAGGTCGGCGTGGCCGACGAGGTATTCGCGCACAAACTTGTTGCCCGGCGTGTCGGCTACGCCCCGCGACGTGACGAAGGCCAGCAGGCCGCCCTCGGCGAGCTGTTCCATGGCCTTGACGAAAAAGTAGGTGTGGATCGTCTTGGTGGAGCGTTCGTAGATGCCGCCCTTTTTCCACAAGTCGGCGTCGAACACGCGGAAGTCGCCGAAAGGAATGTTCGAAGCGATGACGTCGAAGGTCGTATGCCCGAAATCCTGCCCGCCGATTGTCTCGAAGCCGTCGATAACTGTCGTGGTATCGTCGTGCAGAAGCGAGAGGATAAGCCCCGAGATGCAATCCTTTTCAAAGGCGTAGCGGCGGGTGTCGGGCAGGGCTGCGGGCAGGAAGCCGCCGATGCCCGCGCTCGGTTCGAGCAGCGAGCGCATCGGCAGGCCGTACTCCGTGAATGCGGCGCGTATCTGCCGCGCTACGGCATCCACGAGGAACTGCGGCGTGTAAAAGGCCGTGAGGACAGAGGCCTTGAGGCTGTCCGTCAGCTTGCGATACATTGTCTCTTCTCCGCCTGCGAGAGTTCGCAGGGCCTTCTGCAGGCGGTTCATCGGCTCCGCCATGTTGTCCGGCAGGGGGTTGTCCGTTCCGATGTTCAGCACTTCCTTGATGCCCCCGAAGCCGGAATAGCGGGACAGCGTCTCCTTCTCCTTTGCCATGGCTTTGCGGCCCTGTACGTGGATTTTTACCGCCGTTTCGATGGCCTCCACGTTCGCCGCCAACGATGTCTGTTTGTTGTAACTCATCATTCAACCTTGTTTTTCGTTCCCTTCGTTCGGTCCGTTTGCGACCCGCAGGGATTATTTTTCTGCAGGCAGAAGGTGGCCGGAACAATCCGACAAGGCTGGACGGAAAAATACGCTCGACGGCGGAGAGGAAGATTTTTACGGATCACCCGCGGCGGCAGCCGGCCTTGGCGGAGCGGAACGGCCGGTTTACCTTCGCTGAAAAATAACCCCCGAGGGGCGCACAGGGCCGACGGCGGGAAAGGAGAGATGAAAAAGGGAAGATGGAAAGATAGAAGCGGGAGACCGGAAGCGGTATAGAAAGGGCGGAATCGGCAGTAAAACGGGGCATGCTGCCGGCAGGCCGAACATCCTATGGGATCGGACAGGGGAATCCTGTGTGTAATCGAAACAAAACCTTACCTCTGTAACCGATTATAATGAATAACCTATGGCTGAAAAGAACACTCCCATCTTATCTCCCGAATATCTCGATTTCAGAAACGAGATAACCTCCCGCATCCGGTCGGCCCAATACGAGGCGCTGAAGGCCGTGAACAAGGAGATGATCGCCTTGTATTGGGAAATCGGCAGGCGGATTACCGAACAGCAAGCGGCCTTGGGCTGGGGAAAATCCGTCGTGGAGAACCTTTCGCGGGACATACAGAAGGAGTTTCCGGGTATAAAGGGGTTCGGTGTTTCCAATATGTGGGATATGGCCCGTTTTTATGCCGAATACCGGTCGAATGAAATTCTCCAACCGTTAGTTGGAGAAATTAGCTGGTCGAAGCACATCGTCATTCTGACCAAATGCAAGGAGACACGACAACGGCAATTTTACATCTTATCAACCAAGAAATACGGCTGGACGAAAGATGTGCTTATCAACAAGATAGAAGCATAGACCTACGAAAATTATCTGCTCGGTCAGAGCAACTTCGACACGACCTTGCCGGAGAAGATAAAGAGCCAAGCCATACTTGCCCTGAAAGACGAATATACATTCGACCTTGTGGGCCTTTCGGAAGAACATTCCGAATATGAATTGGAACAAGCGATTATAAAGAATATCCGCGCGTTCCTCATGGAGTTCGGTCCCGATTTCGCCTTTGTCGGCAACCAGTACCGGATAGAAGTGGACGGAAAGGAATACTTCATAGATTTGCTGTTGTACAACAGGCGTTTGCAGGCCATGATAGCGATTGAATTGAAAATCGGCGAGTTCCTGCCGGAGTATAAAGGCAAGATGGAATTTTACCTGAATGTGCTGAACGACACCGTAAGACTGCCTCACGAAAACCCGGCTATCGGTATCATCATCTGCAAATCGAAAAGCCGCATGATTGTGGAATACGCCCTGAAAAGCTCGACAATGCCTATCGGGGTGGCGACTTACAGCCTGTCGCCGGAGCTGCCCGAAGCCTACAAGGAGTTGCTGCCGACCTCTGAGGAGATAGCGAAGAAGATAGAATTGCTTATGGAATAACGTATAAGTGCCGATGTTTGCATATCGGCACTTTTTATATTCTATTCATTCGGGATTTCGCCCGTCCTTTGCAACACACCGTCCCTGTAAAACTCGATTCGTCCGGGCTTGAAGCCCATTTCGCCGAGGGCTATATGCTTGATATAGTTCCGGTACTTGTTTCCTGAAAAGTTCTTTCCGCATAGATTGTTAAAAAACATCGGGATAGAAAACCCGTCCTCGCTTCTCAATACGGTCTTGCCGTCTTGCTTGATTTCGTCTGTCATCGTCGTTTCGTTTTAATGGATTAAACATTCATCGCTGTCTTTTCTTTCCCTGCTTTCGCTCGGCTGGGTAGGTCTGTCGTTCAACTTTTCAAGGCAACGGAAGGACGAAACTGCGGCATCATAAGCCAAACCCGGATAACGGAAACAGCTTCTTGCAGGGGCTGTTTCCGTTATCCGAATGGAATGCGGTTTGGCGTCGATGCGCTTCGTCCTACATTCGCCGGCGAAAAGAGAAAGACAGGCCTGCCGGCAAAGGAGAGAAAATTGCAGGTACAACAAAAAAGAGGTGAGAGACAGGAGAAAATACTCTAAAAAATTTGCACCGCAGTAGAATTTATGTATTTTTGCAGTTGTATTTCAAAATTACATATCTGTTCCCACACCTGCCGTACTACTCTTTGGAGAACCTCGACGTGCGGAGCTTTGCCGAAAACGACCCAGTCGCTTTTCTGAACCAGCACGCGGAGGGCATGATTCTCGATGAAGTGCATAATGCCCCGAATCTTTTGTCGTATATACAAGGCATGGTGGACGATGACGCAGACCGGCGATTCATCCTTTCAGGCAGTTCGCAGTTCGCCATGCTGAAAAGGATTACTCAATCCCTAGCGGGACGTACCGCCGTATTCGAGTTGCTGCCCTTGTCCTACTCCGAGATACGGGAGATAGCCTCCGTACGCCGCTTGACCATCTGCTGCTGGACGGGTTCTATCCCGCGATTTATTCGGGACGCAACGTGCCCAAATTCCTCTATCCGGCCTATATGAAAACCTACCTGGACAAAGACGTGCGCGATTTGCTGCAAATCAAGGACATGATGCAGTTCCATACGTTTATCCGTCTTTGCGCCGGGCGTATCGGCTCGCTGTTCAAAGCCTCCGAGCTGGCGAATGAAATCGGTATCAGTTCGCACACCATCACGGCGTGGCTCTCCGTCTTGCAGGCATCCTATATCGTGGCCCTGCTGCCCCCGTATTTCGAGAATACGCGCAAACGACTGACCAAAACACCCAAGCTCTACTTTACGGACACGGGGCTTGCCTGCTATCTGCTCGGCATCGAATCTCCGAAACAACTTGCACGGGATAAGATGCGGGGGGCGCTGTTCGAGAATTTCATCGTGATGGAAGCATTGAAACGGCGATATAACCGGGGCAAGGAGAGCAACCTCTATTTCTACCGGGACTCGAACCAGAACGAGGTCGATCTCGTGCTGAAAAAAAGTTCGGGATTGTACGGTATCGAAATCAAGTCGGCCATGACCTACCATGCGGATTTCGAGAAAACGCTGAAACAAATGGACGACTGGATCAAAAGTCCCGTAGAGGGTAAGGCCGTCGTATATTCGGGGACGTTCGAAAATACAGCAGGAAAGATCAAGTTGTTGAATTATGCCCATTTGGACGATGTGCTGGAGTAATTCCTATCGCCGGCTTTCCTCGCAACGAACAGCGGTTGCCGGAACAGATGCAGACGGTCTTTCGCGCATAGCAACACTGCCTGTCGGAGATCTCGAAAAAACGATATTCCCGATGCAGGAAATTTCCGGTAGACCTTCAGGGAAATACCATACAGACGGCGACCCCGACCGGAGTGCATCAACCGCCCCGACGGCGAAAGCACACCGGGAGCGTAAAGAATCCATAAAAACCGGTAAACCAACATTACAAGCTCAGTTTTTCACTATATTTGAATAAAATCTCTATAAGTATGGAAACCAAACCCATAAAAAAACATTTGAACAGGTTGTTGCTGGACCCCAACAACTACCGCTTCATCGACCGTCCAGAATACAAGCCTGTGTCCGACGGACAGATTGCGGAGTCCCGGATACAGCAGCGCACGGCTGAGTTTCTCAAAGGGAGGAACAACGAGAACATTGAAGACCTAATTAACAGCTTCAAAACGAACGGTGTGCTGCGGCAGGATCCCATACAAGTGCGTCCTTTAGGAGACAACTACGTCGTCATCGAGGGCAACCGTCGCACCGCGACACTGAAATACTTGTATGAGCAATTCCAGAAGGGAATGGATGTCGGCGTTCTGACCGAAAGCGATTTCAAGAGCGTCGAGTTGATCGAGTTGCAGGGGCAAGACCGCCGCCATGAGTTGATCGCCATGGGACTCAACCACATCAGCGGGAAAAGGCGCTGGAGCCCGGTGAATCAGACCCGTCTGATCCGGGACCTGCTCGAAGAGTGCGGCATGACCGAAGACGAGATATGCAACGCGCTGGGCATCACCAAGCATTACCTGCGCCGCAGTATGCGGACGCTGGCCCTAATCGAGCGATATAAAGGCAGCGATTACGGGGACCAATTCCAGACGGACAAGTATTCCATCTTCGAAGAGATCATCAAAAATACCGCCCTGAAAAACTGGCTGGGCTGGAACGACGACTTGCGCGCCCCCTCGCGCCTCGACCGTGAGGAGCGACTATTCTCGTGGATCTCGGTTACCGAGCGCGTGCAAAGAGACGAAGAGACAGGGGACGAACAAATCACCAAGCTGGAGCCGATCGTCACCAAAAGCCATGAAATCCGGGAACTGGCGAAATTCGTCGAAGACGAGAAAGCCTTAGTCAAGATGGAGGAGAGTCGCAGCGTCACAATCGGGTTCGCATCCAGCGAGGCCATATGCGAAACGCGGCTGCACAATGCGCTCGATAATATCGCCTCGGAGGTGAATGCAGCGTTGCATTTCAGCGACTACCTTTCGGACGACGACTACACGCGCATCGGCCGGCTGAAGACCAAATTGGAGAGGCTGTTGCCTTCACCGAGCGAGATTCGCATCGGGTCATTAAACAGCAATGTGGCGCCGCGCTTCTTGCAGGTGTCGGCACACTATTCGGACCTATACATTCGCAGATACCGCAAGATTGCCAATCTGAATATCGGAAAGTTACGCCGGATCAACCTTTTCGTCGGGGAGAACAATTCCGGGAAGACCTCCCTGCTGGAGGCCGTCTACCTGCTGGCGCAACTCAACGACCTGAACGCCTTTCTCGACCTGGAGCGTTTCCGCGGCAAGTTTTTCCGGGATTTCAATGCCCTATGGGTGGACAAAAATTTCATCTCTCCTATCGACATCGCCGGGCATTTCAACGGGTTGGACACGCAGGTCCGTATATCGAAGGAAGATGCGCAAGAAAATATCGACAAAAACTCCTATATTTCCACGATACGGATCGATGCGAATACCGGGGCTGATGAGCTCTCCAGCTACGTGCATCTATACCTGAATCGGGAACCGGAACTCTATTACCAGAAAGCCCAAAAGCTTTGTCGCTCGGCTTTTTCCAGCCCTTATCGCTACAACGACTCGATACTCCGAGAGGCACACGCACGCGCCGTAAAGGAGAAACGCATCGACGAGATCACGAATTTTATCCGCCAACATATCGACCCGGCCATCGAGAAGATCGAACTAACCGATATCCATGGGGAAAACCGCTTTTTCGTCACATCGAAGACGCACGAGTGTAGTATCGACCTGACCAAGTACGGCGAGGGCCTGCAACGCATCTTCGAGATAGCCCTGCTGTTCGCCTATTGCTCCGACGGCATACTGTGCATTGACGAGATAGACAGCGCGATCCACAAGGGACTGCTGGTTCGCTTCGCCGAGTTCGTGCAGAAACTGGCCGAGGAATACAATGTACAACTGTTCCTCTCCACCCATAGCAAGGAGTGCGTCGATGCATTCTCCAGAACGCAGAAAGAGGACTTGATGGCTTTCGCCCTGTACACAACCCAGGACGATACGGTGGATTTCCGATATATGGAGGGCGAGGAACTTAAAGAACTGATAGATATTATCGACCTCGATATTCGATAGACGCCATGGAAAAGATTTTGTTTGCATTATGCGAGGGACCTCACGATGTGGCGTTTCTGTACAGAATATTACAGGTGAACGGCCTTCAAAAATACTCAAAGCCTATCGGGGAGTTTCCCGCTCCACTGAACAAATATTTTGCCAGTGAGGCGGCCGGAGAAAACCTCGAACAGCTGAAACTGGAAGAGGTGCGGAACCGACGTCTACCGTCGGAGGTACTCGCACACAAAGATGATGCGCTCGTATTGCTTTATGCCATCGGGGGAGATTCCCAAGTAGAGCCCCGACAAAAACTGCTACAAGATGTCGCCCGCATATATGGTCGCCATCAGCCAGAGGAGAAAAAAATCAAAACGGGAGCGACAGCCCAATGCTCGGTCCTCTATTTTTTCGATGCGGATCAGAAAGGGTCCGATGCTCGGCTACAGGAGGTTTGTCGTGAGCTGTCCAAGGTATTGGAATCGGAGGTTTCCCTATCAGGAAATCCGCAGCAATACCGGCATACCAACGGCATCACTTATGCCGCCCATATCTTTGCCGAAGCAGGGAAACCGACCGGCAAACTGGAAAATATCCTCCTTCCGCTGATGCGGCAGGGCGACGAAGAGATTTTCCATCGGGCGGAAAGTTATGTAGAACTGCACGATCCGAAGAGACTGCCGCGCCTGAAAGTAGTTGAAATGGGAAACGGGCAATTGACGGAAGTGCGCGACGAAAAGAAGAAGGGAAAATACCATCGGGACAAATCGGTTATCGGCATAGCCGCCCAGTTGCAAAACTCCGGTTCCACGAATACCGTCTGTATCAAGCACAGTGATTATCTGACCCGAAATAAGATAGTTTCGGACCCCTCATGCCGGAAAATATGGCATACGTTCGAAGCCTTAATCGTTCCGACTCCATGACGGCCACCGGTAGCAATACCCTACTTCGCCCAAACTGAATCACCATGAACGAAAGGCTTGTTTTTCTGATTTTGCTCGGTGGATTCAGTTTGCTTTGTAGCATCATCGGTTACGGCGGCGGAAAACCGGGGAGGCGGCGTTCGCCGCCGCGCGGACGGCTGAGAGCGACAAGGAGCGCGACCGCTACTGCCGGATGGCGGTAATGGCCGGTCATCGTAATGCCTGCCGGATGTTCTGCCTCTCACGGCCCGACCTGTTCGAGGACCATCACCCGCTCAAGCCGTTCAGACTGCGTGGTATTCGGGTGGCTTTCTACGGGTATTATTATCCCTCCCGGTGGAACGATCTAATCGGCAACGAACAGCGGGCGTTCTGCCGTTCGCTATACCGTTTCAAGGAGGGCAAAATACACGGTATCGAGTTCTTCAAGGCGTGCATGGCCGCCTTGGAGACGGAAGACAGGCCGTACCACGTCATGTTCATGCCGTGCAGTAACGGCGCGAAGTATGTCCGACGGTTCAAGCGCCTCCACGGATATATCGGTAAGCACCGACCGGAACTGACATCGGGACTGCACGATGTCGATGTGTTCAAGCCGCGGGAAAGCCTGCACGCGGTTAAGGGCGGCGAGAAGCGCGTCTTGGAACGGAACTACCGCATCACGGGCGATATTGAAGGGAAAGAGATCGTTATCGTCGATGACGTAATAACGACCGGGCAGAGCCTGACCGACTACCGGAAGGAGATCGAGCGATGCGGCGGCAAGGTGGTCGCGGCCATCTTCTACGGCAAGACCGTCACAATGCCGCCGCTGCTGCTGATAAAAGCGGCGGTATGGGGCAAACACCTTATATCCTGAATCGGAGAAGCGATAAATCCGGGATGTATGCAAAGGGCAATACCTGCGCCGAATCCTTTAATAAAGCGCTGGCGGCGGTGTAAATCTTTTACATCGCCGCCAGCGCTTGCACGCACTCCCGCCGCGTGGAGTCAATGTAGTCGAACAGCAGCGAGGGATCGACGCTCCGGCCGTCGAGTCTGCAGGTAATGTGCAGGTGCTCGCCCGTGCTGCGCCCCGTAGAGCCGGTAACGCCGACCGCATCGCGCGGACGTACCGACATTCCTTTGACGACGAGTATCTTCGAGAGGTGGCAATAGCTGACGGTGTAGCTGCCGTGCCGCAGGGTCACGTACTTGCCGGAACTGCGGTCCTGCCCGACCCTGACGACCACCCCTTTCATCATGGCCAGAGCCGCCTCGCCCCGCGCATGCAGGTCGAGGCCGTCGTGAAACCTCCTTTTCCCGGTAAACGGGTCGCTGCGGTAGCCGTAGGGCGACGTGACGCGGATATGCCGCAGCGGATAGCACACGCTGAGATAACGCTCCACCCACTCCTTTTTACGCGCCTCGACGGACGTCGCATCCTGTGCGGGGGTCGCTTCCACAGGCGACGGCCACGGGTTCTCCGGACCGGAAAGCAGCAGCGCCGCCCGGCAACTGTCCGGCACGGCAGCTACGGTAGCGAACCGCGCGTCGGCCGGTATCGTGCAGACCGAAAGGCACCACATCATCAAAAGCAACATCCTTTTCATGCGGCAAAGATAACGCCCGCTTCCGACGGCGGGCCAAAGTCGCCATACTTTCTTCCGAAAACATGGAAATTAAGCGATTCAGAATATGATTTTAGCATGAAAATCATATTCTGAATATAAAAATCGAGCGCCACAACGATTTATAACACACTATTTTTGTTAGACAGAATAAAATTACCATACCTTTGCAGAGTATAATTTTTCAACATAATCAGAATATGAAAACAGCACGATTCGAATTTGACGAACTGCCTTTTCAGACGCTGGCCCGCTTCGGCCTCACGCAGGAGATGATCGAAGATCTACCGATGCGCGTGCTGGACGAGCTGTGCGAGGGCCGCCACTCGCCCGTACTTCCCGTGCGCGTGAGCGACGAGAACGGGAAGACGGTAGAGAGCCGCACCCGCCTGGTCTTTTACCGGATGGAGAACGGACAGGTGGACGTGCTCTTCTATCCTGTACTGAAATCCTCGCCGCTGGACCGCTATGACCGGGAGCAGCAGAAACAGCTACTTGCGGGCAAAGCGATCCTCGCGGACACCCCGACGGAAGACGGACGGCACACGAAGGCTTTCGTGCAGATCGACCCCGAGACGAAACAGGTGATGTCCGTCCCTACGCCCATCATCGGGCGCAACCTGCAGGTGCTGGCCGAGGAGCTGCACATGGGCACGGCGGAGATAAACGGAATGCAGCACGGCGACCCGCTGACGATGGTCGTGGACGACGAGCCCGTCACGGTGGGCATCGACCTGCACGCGGCCACCGGCATCCGCTTCTGCGCGGGAGACGAGCAGAAATGGAGGGAGCAGAGCAAGCGCGAATGGGACAAGTACACCTTCGGGGTGTACGGCTGCTGGGTAATGGACGACGAGGGCAACCTCAATTACGTGTCCGAAGAGGAGTACACCGAGGAGCTGTGGAACGAACAGAAAAAGAGCGCCGAGCGCAACCGCGCGGCGGCCCTGCACAAATAAAGGGAGCAAAAGGCAATGGCACACGGCGAATACTACCCCGAAGAGGTACTGGTAGAGAAGGTACAGGCGGGAGAATACGGCTGGCTCGACTACGTGAACCACTTCTCGGCCGAGTGGCAGGACGAATACGTCCGCTACTGCGAAAAACGGGGGCTGATGGTCGGCGAGGAATCCGCCGCCGAGTTCGTCCGCTACAAGGACGACCAACTGGAGGCGGCCATGGAGGCCGGCGACGCATAACAGGCAACCATCACGACACAGGACTATGGCGATACGAACGAATACCAATCCCCGGCAGATGGACTTGCAGCCCGAA